>ERZ824575.919-NODE-919-length-32444-cov-15.530550_pt1 | contig 32444 bp, 25 predicted proteins | sample MGYA00519470_ERZ824575 | MGnify/ENA primary metagenome ERZ824575 (study PRJEB31778, sample SAMEA3449170) | human gut metagenome | biome: human gut; feature: human-associated habitat; material: faeces | place: United Kingdom | collected 2010/2012 ...
AGGCGCAGAAATGCCGCGCCGCGTACAGAAAAGCTGTACGCGGCGCGGTGTTTTATCGTTTCAGGGTGGACAGGCGCCCGGCTCACTTGCCAGGCTTGAAGCTGTCCTTCAGGGAGACCGCCCGGTTGAACACTAGAGCGCCGGGCTTGGAATCTTTGCTGTCCACGCAGAAGTAACCCAGCCGGAGGAACTGGTAGTGGGCGGGGGCCTGGGCATCGGCCAGAGAGGCCTCCAGTTTGCAGCCCTCCAGCACCTCCAGGGAGTTGGGGTTCAGGCAGTCCAGGAAGTTCTTGTCCCCGGCGTCCGGGTCGGGGTCGGTGAACAGGTTGTCGTACAGGCGTACCTGGGCGTCCACGGCGGTGGCGGCGTCCACCCAGTGGATGGTGGCCCCCTTCACCTTGCGGCCGTCGGCGGGGTCGCCGCCCCGGGAGTCGGGGTCGTAGGTGCACAGCACCTCCACGACGCGGCCGCTCTCGTCCTTGACGCAGCCGGTGCAGGTGACAAGGTACGCGCCCTTCAGGCGGCACTCCGGGCCGTTGGGGGTCAGGCGCTTGTACTTGGGCACGGGGACTTCCATGAAGTCGTCTGCCTCGATCCAGCACTCGCGGGAGAACGTGATCTCATGCGTGCCGGACGCAGGGTCGGTCGGGTTATTCTCGACCGTGAACGTCTCGCTCTTGCCCTCGGGATAGTTCGTGATGACGAGCTTCACCGGATGCAGCACGCCCATCGTGCGCTCGGCCTTCTCGTTGAGGTCTTCGCGCAGGCAGTGCTCAAGGAAGCTGTATTCGACCACGCTCGCGCTCTTGGCAACGCCGATGCGGTCGCAGAAGTTGCGGATGGACGCAGGCGTGAAGCCGCGGCGGCGCAGGCCGCACAGCGTCGGCATACGCGGATCGTCCCAGCCGGAGACGATGCCCTCCTCCACGAGCTTGCGGAGCTTGCGCTTCGACATGACCGTGTGATCGATGCCAAGGCGGGCAAACTCGATCTGGCGCGGCTTATTGGGCACGGAAACGTTGTTCACCACCCAGTCGTAGAGCGGGCGGTGCGCCTCGAATTCGAGCGAGCACAGCGAGTGCGTGATGCCCTCGAGCGCGTCCTGAATGGGGTGCGCAAAGTCGTACATCGGGTAGATGCACCACTTGTCGCCCTGGCGGTGATGCTCGACATGCTTGATGCGGTAGATGGTCGGGTCGCGCATGTTCATGTTCGGGCTGGCCAGGTCGATCTTGGCGCGCAGCGTTTTTTCGCCGTCGGCAAACTCACCCGCGCGCATACGGCGGAACAGGTCGAGGTTCTCCTCCGGCGTGCGGTCACGGTAGGGGCTCGGGCGGCTGGGCTTGCCGGCGTCGTTGCCGCGGTACTCCTGCATTTCCTCGCGGGTCAGGTCATCCACGTAGGCCTTGCCCTCCTTGATGAGCTGCTCGGCGTACTCATAGCAGCGCTCAAAATAGTCGCTGCCGTAGAAAATGCCGCCGTTCGGCTCGGCACCCAGCCATTTCAGGTCCTGCAGGATGCTCTGCACGTACTCGTCACCCTCGCGGGCGGGGTTCGTGTCGTCAAAGCGCAGGTTGAACAGGCCGCCGTAGTGCTTGGCGATGGTATAGTTGATGAAGATCGCCTTGGCGGAACCGATGTGCAGGTAGCCGTTCGGCTCCGGCGGGAAGCGGGTATGCACAACATCGACCTTGCCCTCAGCGAGGTCGGCGTCGATGATATCCGTCAAAAAGTTGGAAAATTTTTCGTCTGCCATGATTACACCCCAAATTATATGCCGCAGCGCCACACCGCAGGGGCGGATGCTCGCATCGACCCCCACAAGCGCCTGGCAATGCTATTTTTAACTATTTTACTATTATACCGTGTACAACTGCATTTAGCAAGGGGCAAAAACTTCTGCGCGCCTACTGTTATTTGTAAAAGGTTTGTGCTATAATCAATACTGATTTACTATGTTGCCATGAAAGGGGGCATCCGCTATGCCGACCCCGCAAAACAGGGAGCCGGGCCGCCGCCCGCGCAACCCCGATACAGAACGCTACACGATGCAGGGCGATTGGGCTGTGCCCAACCAGCACCTCACGGCCCCGCCCCAGCGGCGCGCCCCCACGCAGGAACAGCGCCGGGCCGCCGCCCGCCGACGGCGGGAAATTCGCCGCCGACGCCGCAGGCTGGCCGTGCTGGGCACGGTGGGCGGCGTGCTGGTGCTGTCCGGCATCATCACGGTGCTGCTGCCCAAAAGCATGAAGGGCGAGACCGAAGCCGCGCCCCTGCCTACCGCAGACCCCGCAGGCACCCGCCTGGTGGCCCCGCTGCCCTACGCCGGGGCGGGGGACAGCGGCAGCCAGAACGCCCAGACGCTGAACTGGGGCACCGTCGGCCCGCAGCGCCAGACCGCTGATACCGGCTACACCTACACGGCGCTGCCCGCAAAGCCCGCCGCCCTGCCGGAGTTTGGCCGGGTGGATACCAGTTGGTTCGCCGACGCAGCCTTCTTGGGTGACTCGCTCACCGCTGGCTTCTGTGCCAATGAGTACAACATTGATGTGGGTGGTGCGCTGATCTGTGGGTATGAGGGCATCAGCCCCAACACCGTTGTCAACCGTACCACCGTCACCAGCCCCGACCGGGGCGAGGAGGTCCCGCTGGATGTGCTGGCCGCCGCCCAACCCGCCAAGCTGTATATTTTGATCGGTACAAACGCCCTCGTCCAGCCCGGCAACGATGACAGCTTTTTGGCCTACTACGGAAAAATGCTGGACGACCTGCGCACGGTGCTGCCTGACACGACGTTCTATGTGCAGTCGGTGCTGACTGCCACACAGGAAAAGGTCAGCGACAGCCTCCCGGGCCTGGCACCGGACCGGCTGGCGGTCATCAACGCGGCCATCCAGCAGCTTTGCGCCGAGCGCGGCTGTTATTACCTCGACCTGAACGCAGAGTTCGCCGACGATACCGGGTATTTGCAGACCGATTTCTCTCAACCAGACGGCGTACACCTGACGGTGTCCGGGTACAGCAAGTGGGTCAGCTACCTGTGTACCCACGTCCCATACAGCAAGAACAACCCCTACCAGGCTGGAAGCACCTACTATTTAAGTGATGATATGAAGAATTTGCTGAACGATATTCCGTAAAGGAGCCACCCATGCCCAACGAAAACGAACATCCGCGCTACACGGATCCGGATCATCCCTACTCCGGCAGCGGCCTGCGCTACCAGAACAACTACAACCGCAATGAATACCACGCCGGGGACGGCCCGTTCCAGTTCCCCTGGTGGGCCATCGTCATTGGCTTTGTGGTGTGGTGGCCGCTGGGCTTTATCTTCATCGGCCTGAATGCCGCTATGAAAAACGGTAAGCTGGGCAGCTTTGAGCAGAAAGCCCGTACCCGGACCCAGAGCTACCGCAGCGGCCCATCGGTGCAGGAGGGACAGTTCCGTCCTATCTACGCCCAGCAGGATCAGGAGAGCGCGGGCAAAACTGCCGCCGCACCTCGGGATGCCGAGAAAAAGCGCAAGGGCATGGCCCTTGCCAACGGCTTGACCGTGGCGGGCGTTTTGCTGCTGCTGACCGCGCTGGCGGCGCTGCCCGGAGGTACCTACTGGCTGCCCGACGCCCTGACGGGGGATCTCGAGTACATCCGCTGGTTCTTGGCGGATATGATGCCTGTGTTTGTCTCGGCCACGGCGGGCGTTGGCTGTCTGTTCGGCGCGCACCACATCCGCACCAGCCGCCGCTTGCGCAAAAAGATCGACAATATTGTCGGTGATGCGCAGTATATGTACATTCAGGATATCGCCGACGCCATCCCGTGCAGCTATGAAAAATGCTGCAAGCACCTGGAAAACTGCATCGACGACGGCGTGTTCGGCCCCGAAGCCTACCTGGATATGCGCCGCAAATGTCTCGTCGTGACCGGCAAGCCCCCCGAGCCGACCCCGAAAAAGGCGAAGAAACCCAAGGTCGAAAAAGCCAACCCGATGCCCGAGAAGGACCAGTACCAGAAAATCCTCGACGAGCTGCGCCGGGTCAACGACGCCATCCCCGACGAGGAGATGACCGACAAGATCAGCCGTCTGGAAGCGGTCTCGGCCAAAATTTTTGAGCAGGCCAAGTCCGACCCTGACAAGCTGCCCCAGATGCGCAAGTTCATGGATTATTACCTTCCTACGTCGTTAAAGCTGCTGAACACCTACGCTGAGCTGGACAACCAGGGCGTGGAAGGTGAGAACATTTCGGAGTCGAAGCACCGCATTGAGCTGACGATGGATACGCTGGTCAAAGCGTTTGAAAACCAGCTCGACCGCCTGTTCGCCAGCGACGCCCTCGACGTCAGCGCCGACATCGATGTGATGCAGAATATGCTGCGGGCCGACGGCCTGACCGATGATGCACCGTTTAAGATGTAACCACCAAAAGCCTCCCTTGTCAAAGGGAGACATTATTCCCATACTACTAAGGAGCCAATATCCCTATGCAAAAATCCACCGGCCAGTTCCATAACAGCTGGCGCAACTTTTCCAAATATCGGCCGCTCATCCGGGAGCTGGTCACACGCGACCTCAAGGTCAAATACCGCCGCAGCGTGCTCGGCTATGTGTGGAGCATCTTAAACCCGCTGCTCATGATGCTGCTGCAGACCCTCGTTTTCTCCTATATGTTCCGGTTCGATATCCCGAACTTCCCGCTTTACCTCATCTGCGGCAACACTCTGTTCAACTTTTTTAACGAGAGCACGAACATGGGCATGGGCAGCGTGCTGGGAAATTCGTCCCTTATCAAAAAAGTGTACGTGCCCAAGTTTATTTTCCCCATCAGCCGCGTGGTGTCCAGCTTTGTCAACCTGCTGTTCAGCCTGGCGGCCATTATCCTGGTCATGCTCATCACCCGGTCGCCGTTTTACTGGACGATTCTGCTCGTCTGGGCACCGCTTTTGCTGCTGCTGGCGTTCTGCTGCGGCATGGCCGTACTGCTCTCGGCGCTGGCTGTCTACTTCCGCGATTTGCAGTATCTCTACGGCATCGTGACGATGGCCTGGATGTACGCGACGCCGCTGTTTTACCCGATCTCGGCGCTGCCGCCGTTTTTGATCCCCATCATTAAGCTGAACCCGCTGTACCACTACATCAACTGTATGCGGTGCCTGGTCATGTACGGCACCGTGCCCGGCCCCAACACCTGGATTGCCTGCATCGGCAGCGCAGCCGTCATGCTGGTTGTAGGCCTGGCGGCGTTCCGCAAATTGCAGCGCAACTTTATTCTGTATCTGTAAGGAGTTTCCCCCATGCCCATCATTCAGGTGGAGGATGTCTCGATGCGCTTTAACCTAGCGCAGGAGAAAACCGAGACCCTCAAGGAATATACCGTCAAGCTGCTGAAACATCAGCTTTTTTTCAATGAATTTTATGCGCTGCAAGACGTCTCGTTCAGCATCGAACCCGGCGAATCCGTAGCGCTGATTGGCCGCAACGGCAGCGGCAAAAGCACGATGCTCAAACTTATTGCGGGCGTCATGTACCCAACCAGGGGTACCGTCGCCGTCAACGGCGAAATTGCGCCGCTGATCGAGCTGGGCGCGGGCTTTGACCTCGATTTGACCGCGCGGGAAAACGTGTTTTTGAACGGTGCGGTGCTGGGCCACGACCGCACTTATATGGAAGAGCACTTCAAAAATATCATCGACTTTGCTGAACTGTGGGATTTTGTCGATGTGCCGGTGAAAAACTATTCCAGCGGCATGATTGCGCGGCTGGGATTCTCCATTGCGACCGAGGTCAAGGCGGATATCTTGGCCTGCGATGAGATTCTGTCGGTGGGTGACTTTATGTTCCAGCAAAAGTGCCACCAGCGGATGGAACAGATGCTATCCGGCGGTACAACGCTGCTTTTTGTCAGCCATGATATCAACCAGGTCAAGCAGCTCTGCAAACGCGCCATCTGGATAGACCATGGCCACATCCGCGGCGACGGCCCGGCGGAGGAAGTCTGCAACGCTTATGTGGAGGCTATGCAGAGAGGGGAATGACCCCAAAGGCTTCCCCCCCAGGGGGAAGGCAGAACTTTTAAAGGAGACCCCATGCCAAAATCAAAACAAAACCTGGCCAGGGAAATTCTGACCGTCGCGCTGCTGCTGGCGGCGGTGGCGGCCAGCGAATACTGGTTTTTCCAGCTGTGGCGGCTCGATTGGTCGGTGCCCATGCTCTACGGCGGCGACGGCATCTACTGGGTGGGTCAGGTGCAGCGCAGCTACGGCGAGTTGTCCGGCTCCCTGGGCTGGCCGTTCTATGAGGTCGCGGGCAAATATGACCCGAACTACGACCTGATTTATGATATCTTTGTCTGGTTCGTTGGCCTGTTTACGAAAGATACCGGCATCGTGTTCAACCTGTATGTGCTGGTCATCCCCTTTGCCAATGCGCTGGCGGCCTATGCCGTGTTCCGCATGGTGGGCATACGCCGCTGGCTCAGCTTTGCCTTTGGCATCACCTTCGGTATGACGCCCTACGTGCAGCAGCGGATGGCCGGGCATATGATGCTGGCCGCCTGCGAGTTCGTACCCTTCTCGGTGCTGCTCTGCCTCTGGTGTGTCGAGGATGAAGGCTTCAACCGCCCGGGCAAGGGCTTTTTCAAGAATAAGCGCAACTGGCTGGCCCTGGCTATGGCCTGGGGCATCGCCAACAACGGTGCGGCCTATTATCCCTATTTCACCTGCTTTTTCCTCTGCGTCACGGCGCTCTGCCTGATTTTGCGCGGCCACAAGTGGAGCGAGGGTGTGCCCTGCCTGGTCACGATCGTGGAGATCGTCGCCTGGATGATACCCGATTTCTTCCCCATGGTGCTGGGCATCCTCAGCGGCCAGGGCAGCACCCTGACCAACGGCGTCTACCGCAGCCCGGTCGGCGCGGACATTTACAGCCTGCGCATCAGCAGCCTGCTGTTGCCGCCCAACGGTTTCGGCCTGCAAAAGCTCGCCAACTGGATGGGCCGCTACTTCCACATCCTGGCTACCGATGAAGGCCCGATGTACAACGAGAACGGCTACGGTTATCTCGGCGTCGTGGGCATTTTCGGATTTTTGGCGCTGCTGCTCATGCTGCTGCGCAACTGGGACTGGAAGGCCGGCCGCACCGAGAAGCCGCAGCTGGGCGACCGCCTCTGGCTGCTGAGCCGTCTGAACGTCATGGCGCTGCTGTTAGCCAGCATTGCCGGCTTTGGCAGCATCATCGGTATCTTTGTGCGGTTCATCCGCGGGTACAACCGCATCAGCCCTTACATTGCGTTCTTCGCACTGCTGGCCGTCGGCCTGACGGCGGAAATGCGGCTGGCCCGGCGCAGCGGAAAAGACCGCAAAAAGCTCATCCTCGTTATGGTGGTGCTGCTGGCCTACGGCTACTGGGAGCAGCAGGGCCTTTTCAGCCCGAAATATGAGGAAGTGCAAATGAGTTGGCACCAGGACGCGGCCTTTATGGCCGAGGTCGAGGACGCGGCAGGGGAGGGGGCTATGCTCTTCCAGCTGCCGTACATGAAAAACTTTGAGAACGGCCCGCTGAACAATATGTGGGACTATACGCTGCTGCGCGGCCCGCTGCACAGCAAGACGCTGAAATTCAGCTACGGCGCGGGCTACGGCACCGAGAATGACGCCTGGTATCAGGCCACAAGCGAGTTGGAGCCGGACGCCATGGTGGCTGAGCTGCGCACCCAGGGCATGGCGGGCATCTACCTGGATCTGGACGGCTACACCGAGGACGAGCAGCAGCCCACCCTGGCAGCGCTGATTCAGGCGGCGGGCTGTGCCGAGGACGACGTCATCATCAGCGAGAGCGGCAAGCTCTGCTATATCCCGCTGGGGCAGGAGTGAGCAATGAAACTGCAAAAACTGACGGAAAAACGATGGTTCTGGCCGCTGGTCTGCGCTGTGTCGGTCGTGTTCGGCTGGTGGTATCTCAGCATCGTGACCTGTGCGCCCCTGGGCGGCGACGATGAACTCATCAACCTGCAAAACTACTATTATATTACCCACACATCCTTTGGGCAGAGCGTGCTGGATTATATCGGCGACCTGTGGACCCAGTTCAGCTTGCAGCAGGGGCGGTTCCGGCCCTTCTCCTCGCCGCCGGTGCGCGGGCTGACGAGCTGGTTTTTGGGTGATCTGGTGGGCTATCGGCTCTACATCCTGGCCTGGACCTACGCGGATATCCTGCTGACCGGCTGGCTCGTGGGCAAGGCCAGCCACAACAAAAAGCTGGGCATCGCCTGTATCTGCCTGCTGCCCATGATGTTCAGTGTCTGGCAGGACTCCACCGGCAACAGCCTGTATTCCTACGGTGCACTGGTGCAAAGTACGCTGCTGCCCGCACTGGTGGCAGGGCTGGCTGTGCTGCGTTTGCAGGATACCGGGCACAAGCGGTGGGCCGTGTTGGCGGGGTACTGCGCGTTCCAGTGCTGTGCCACGTTTGAAATTGGTTTTACCTATATTGTGCCGATTTTCGGCCTGGCCTGGCTCTACACCGACAAGGCCCGCGACGCCCTGCGGCTGAGCATTCCGGTGTTTGTGGGCGAGTGCGTGACGCTGGCCTTCAACCTGGGGGCGCGGCTCGTCAACACCTTGCAGGAGATGGGCGTTCTGGCCGGGGATGCCCAGCCAATCGGCGGTGTATCGCCGAACTTTGACATCCCGGCGGTGCTCAAGACCTGGGCCATGCAGATGTCGGCGGGCTTCCCGCTCAATGCACTGTTCGCGGGCAAGGTCCGCCCCGGCACGATCTACCCGGTGGATATCCTCTGCAGCGTCATGGTGGCCGGGGCTGCGGTGGCGGCGCTGGCTGCCCTGCACGAGCTGCCAAACCGCAAGCAAAACCTGCTGCTGTTCTTGACCGGCCTTGCCATGCTGTCCGCACCGTCGCTGCTCATCGGGCTTTCGCCTAAATATCAGCAGGCGGGGCAGATCGATTGGCGGCACGGCTACATCCCGCAGACGGTGGAAAGCTACGGCGTTGGCCTGATGGCCCTGGCGTTGTTGGTGCTGCTGCTGCGCTGGGCACGGAGCAAAACCTGGTGGCCCAAGAACCGCGCGGTGCTCTACTGCCTGCTGGCTGTCGGCATGGCGGGCACGGTGGTCTGGCAGCGCGCCGCGACCCGCTCAGCCTACGCCGAGGGTGGCCGCGCCTACACGGTCTTTGGCGAGACGGTAGCCGCCGGTGCGGCTGACGCCGCAGGGACCGAGATGCCCGTTGTGACGGATTACATGATTTGGGGCGGCAACGAGGTCGCCGAGAACGCGTTCTTCCTGCGCTATGGAGAGCAGGACGCCGACGCCCACGCCTTGCAGGTCTGGCGCATCGAGGACCACGCCGATGAGACTGCCTACCGTCTGGGCTTTACCCTGGGCCAGACCAGCCGCTATGACATCGGCTGGTGCGGCCTTGGCAGCGGCAATGCGCTGGATGAGCTGACGGATGTGGTCGTATGCCTGCCCGCAGGTACGGCGCAGCAGGCCACGCTTTGCTACACCACAGCCGGCGGCGAAGAAGTACGAACCGAGGTATACGCCGAAAAAACCGCCACCCTGGTGCAGTTGGAAGGCACAGTGCTGGCGGAGAGTATTCGGCTGGAGTAATTTCTTTGCCTTCCCCTTTTGGGGGAAGGTGGCGCCGCAGCGCCGGATGAGGGGCGCGTGTGCCACAGCAACCCGTGAACGGTCTGCATCGGCAAGGCCGCCCCTCATCAGTCAGCGGTCAAGCCGCTGACAGCTTCCCCCGTGGGGGAAGCCATTACACACCAAGGAGGTGCCGCTTTGGCACAAAACAAGAAACAGCGGCTGCTGTGGGGCCTGGGGCTGCTGGGCACAGCGGTCTTTACCCTGCTGATGGGCTGGCTGCACTACCAACAGCTGCTCTCCACCGGGTACTATTACTCTGATATCCCGGCCCACATGGCGGGCCATGCCATGGGCAATACCGGCTTTTCGCTGGTCACGGTCCTGCTGCGGGGCGTGTTCGCCATCGGCGGCAACCTGGGCACGGCGGTGTTTTTGGCTGCCGTCAACCTGCTGACGCTGCTGATATTTGCCTGGGCCATCCGTAAGGCTGTGCCGCAGGTCTGCCCTGGCGCAGCGCTGCTCTGGTCGCTGGCTGCGAACCTCTGTCAGGCGGTCTGGATGCCAAACGGCGGCTACTGGTACTTTGGTGCCATCACCGGCACGATCTACCACAACACTACCTACATTATGCTGCAACCGTTGGCGCTTATCGCGTTTTTCCTCTTCCTCTCGCTGGCAGAGCACCATGGTCAGCTGCAATGGCGCAGTTGGGCCGCGTTGACGGTGCTGCTTACGGTGGCAACGGCTATCAAGCCCAGCTACCTTTTCGCCTTTGCCCCAGCCCTGCTTGTGGCGCTGGTCGTTGACCTGATCCGCACCCACGGCAAGGCCCTCCAATGGGAAGTCTGGCTCGGCTGTACAGTGCTGCCGGGCATTCTGCTCTGCATCATTCAGGCTAAGGTGCTGTTCACCGGCGGGGATGATTCCGGCATGGCACTGATCTTCACCACCGACTTCGACCCAGAAAAAGTGCTGTGGGGTGTCTTTAATTACAGCGCCAAGCACGGCCTGGTGCGCTCACTGGTGTTCGTGGGTGCGGTGGTTTTGCTGCTGTTCCGGCAGTGGCGCGGCGCTTACGCCTATAAGTTCAGCTTGCTTCTGTTTGCCGTCTCGCTGGCCGAAGGCATCTGCCTGACCGAGACCGGCAGCCGTATGTACGACGGCAACCTGTGGTGGGGCGCGTTCATCTGCTATGACATCCTGCTGCTGGAATCGCTGATTCAGCTGCTGCGCCGCCTGCACAAAAAGCCGCGCACCCCGGTGGAGACCGGCACGTCGGTTTTGTGCTGCGGGGCGCTGGCCTGGCATATTGCCAGCGGCATTGTGTTCCTGGGGCTGATGCTGGCCGGTATCTCCTATGCGGTCATGATCGGCACCGAAAGCTACCTGCTGCAAGAAATGTGGGGCATTGTACTGTGACGAAGAACAAGCAACAGAAAAACGCCCTGCTGACGATTTTATGCGTGCTGGCGCTGGCGGCGTTCGGCGCAGCTATGGTGTGGCTGCACTACCAGCAGCTTTGCTCGCCCGGCGGCGGGGATGACCCCTACACGTCGGATTTAGGGCAGCATCTGGCGTTTGCCCAGCGGGGCATGGTCTACTCGACCGTGTCGCTGCTCATCGGCCCGGCGTACAATCTGGCTGGGCGCATGGGGATCGCCGTGCTGCTGGCGGTGTTCCACTTGGCGGGGGTGGCGGTGTTTGCCTGCGGCCTGCGGGCCGCGCTGTCGGACGTCCCGCGCCCGGTGCGGCTGCTGGTCAGCCTGGTGGTCAACCTGGCAACGGCAGTCTGGATGCCCAGGGGCGGCTACTGGTACCAAGGCACCATCGGCGGCACGATCTACCACAACACCACCTACATTATGCTAGCCCCCTTTGCGCTGCTGGCAATGCTGGCGTTCTACCGTGTCTGGCCCACAATGCGGGGCAAGCTGGACCTGCGTGCCTACGCGGTCTATACGGTGCTGCTGACGGTGGCGACGAGCTTTAAGGCCAGCCTGATTTTCGCCTTTGCCCCGGCGCTGCTGGTGCTGCTGATTGTGGATTTTGTGCGCACCAGCGCGAAAAATCTGAAAAATGAGATCATTATGGGGTGCAGTGTGTTCCCCGGCGTGGCGCTCTGCGTCATTCAGGCCAGCGTTCTGTTTGCCGAGGACGACTCCGGCGTCAAACTGATTTTCACTGTGCCCTTTGACCACCACCGTATGCTGTGGGGCCCCTTCAACGAGGCCGGTGCGCTGGGGCTGGCGCGGTCATTCGTCTTTGTGGCGGCGGTGGGGCTGCTGCTGGGGCGCGCCGCGTGGCAGAGCTTTCGCTATCGGTTCAGCCTGTTTACCTTTGCCGTCTCGCTGGCCGAGGCGCTGTTGCTGGTGGAAAGCGGTGAGCGGCTGTACCACGCCAATCTCTGGTGGGGGCCGTTCATCTGCTTCTGGGTGTTCTGGCTGGAATCCGTCAGCGTGTTTTTGCAGCAGCTGCGGGCGAAAGCCGCCCCATGCTGGCGGCTGGTTTTGTGTGCCGCCGCGCTGGCGTGGCATGTTATCAGCGGCGTGTGTTTCCTGGTCATGCTGATGCGGGGCGTAAGCTACAACGTGCCGATTTTGACGTATAATTTGTGGTAAAAACTAAAAAAGGCTTCCCCCACGGGGGAAGCTGTCTGCGAAGCGGACGGATGAGGGGCGGGCTGGCCGTTACTGCGCCTTAACGTGCAATAACGGCTGACCCGCCCCTCATCCGGCCATCGCTTCGCTCGGCCACCTTCTCCCTCAGGGAGAAGGCCTTTTTATTTTCTCATGCCCGCCCGGCAGCGGCAAGCTGCATATCAGCGCAATGCCCAGGGCCAGCGCCAGGGCAACCTTGAACGTCTCGCCGCCTTTGCTGGCAAACAATTCCTGCTCGCCCTGCAAAAAGTAGTAGGCCGTGTAGTAGATGCCCGCGCCGGGCACAAGCGGGAAGATACCCGGCAGCAGAAAAATCGTCACCGGGGCTTTGTGCGTGATGGAAAAGAACCGCGCACACCCGGTCAGCGGCAGGGTAGCCACCAGCGTGGCGATGGCCGGGCTCATGCCCAGCAGCTCCACGCCGAAGATGTAGACCATCCAGCCCACCGCGCCGGTGATGCCAGCGGCCAGGTAATGCCGCCGCGGTACCTGAAACGTGACGCCAAAGGCGATCGTGGCGATGACCGTCACCACAAAATGTGCGAAATAATGTGTCCAGACCGGCATCAGGCCACCCCCAATCCGCGGGCGACGATCCAGCCCAGCACTACGCCGCCCGCAATGCTGCCCGCAATCAGCAGCGCGTCCAGCAGGCGGATGGAGCCGGACAGGTAGTCGCCGTTTAAAATGTCACGCACGCCCATCGTCAGGGCGACGCCGGGGGTCAGCACCATCAGCGCACCGATGATGGCCGCGTTGGCGCTGACGGCAGGCACCACGGCCTGCACCGCAATGGCCCAGACCGTGCAGCAGAACGCCGCCACGATATCCGTAAACATCCGGTTGATGCTGTGGCGGCCAAAATGCAGGCAGACGAGCGCTTCCAACAGGCCCGCCACGGCGGCTACCGGCACGTCGGCCAGTGTGCCGCCGAACAGATAGGCGAACCCCGCCGCCCCGGCGATGCAGGCCAGCACCTCCCGCCGGGGCGTGACCCGGGGCAGTGCACGGGCTGCCGCCAGCTTTTGCTCGGCTTCGACGACGCCGAGCTTGCCAGCAGCCAATTCGCGGGAAAGCTCGTTCACAGCCTCGACCCGGCCCAGATGGATGGATACGGTGGGCACGTGCCGCACCAGCGTGACAGACTCCCCGCCGGGCAGGTGGGCCGATGCAAAAATGCCGTTGGTCAGCACATAGACGTGAAAATCCTGCACACCAAGGCTGGCGGCCATAATTTCCATCGTCTGCTGCACGCGGAACACCTCGCCGCCGTTGGCAAGCAGGGTCTGCCCGCCGTCCATCACCAGCACCAGCGCACGGTCAAACAGGTCCTCAGCCACGAATATTCTCCCGCACAGCGTTAAATTCCGGGTAATGGGCGTAGAGGTGCTGCGCGATGGCCTCCATCAGCAGATAGTCATGCTCGGAGTCGATATCAATGATGCCGGTGTCCATCATAACGCTGACACCGAACTTGGAATGCCACAGGATGGGGTCCGGGTTGTCCACCAAAAATGCGCGGCGGATAACATAAATCGACGCATTGACGTCGTAAACCTCGGGTGCTTGCTGCCGGCCGGTGAATTGGCTCTCCATGACCATTTCGGCGTGGTCGCCCACGATTTTAAACATATTGAACCACGGGTTGCGGCGGGCCTCGCAGACGCTGAAGATGATTTGCAGGTCCTCGCGCTCCTGCGCCTTGGCAAAGGCGTTCTCAATGTCCTGCTCGGTGCGCAGCGGGCTGGTGATATCCAGGTCGATCATGGCGTCGTAGGGCTTGCCGGTGCGCGCTTCCATGCGGGCGAAGCTGTCCTTGTAGACCTCGACCTTCGGTACACGGTCGCCGCCCAGCTCGGCCCCGCGGGGCAGGTAGATGACCTCTGGGTATTCGGCGGCCACGAGCTTGGCCAGATCCTCGCTGTCGGTGTTCAGCGCAATGTCCACTTCCAGCTCGGGGTGGTTCCTGATGAAGAGCTCAGCGGCGCTCAAAGAGTAGTAAACCAACGGTTTGCCGCAGAAATTTTTCAAGTTCTTGTTTTTGAAGCCCTTGCTGCCTGCGCGGCCGCAGATGGTGATGAGCAGACGTTTCATGTTACACATTCTCCCCCAGTGTTAATTTCAGCACATTCAGTGCCAGTGCGGGCGGGTTGCAGCTCTCGCCGCTGCCTGTCAGCGCGTAGTCCACAAAATATTCCATCTCCCGCTCATAGCGGCGGTTGACGTCCTCCTCGTAATGCTGCACGGTGCCGTCGGGCAGGGTCAGTGTGCCCGCGCCAAAGTCGGCTAAATAGCTGCCGTCATGGCAGAAAAGCTCGATAGAACGGCGATATCCGCGCCCAAAGTAGTCGAGGTGCACCTCGGCCAGCAGCGTAGGATACTTGGCGATGTAGACCGAGAGATCGTCGGAATCGATTTCCAAATCCGAGTAGGTCCCCTTGAAATTGTACAACTTTTCCGGCACGCCGAACAGCTCCACCAGATAGTCCCACTCGTGAATCAGGTCGATGGTGACGCCGCCGCCCAGTGCCTTGTGGGCGCTGTACACGGTACGGTAGTCCACGCCGGGCCGCCAGTCAGGCAGATAGCTCGAGCAGATGACCCGGGCGCAGTAGGGGTGCAGGGCGGGCAGGCGGTCTTTCAGCGCCAGCATCACACCGCACCACCGCATGGGCGCGGCCACGTAGGCCTTTTGCCCGGCGGGCAGATAGTTGGCTAAAGCAAGACCGGTTTGCTCGGCAGAAAAAATCGGCTTTTCGATGAAAAGCGCCTCGCCGCGGCCCTTGACCTGGGTCAATGCGTCGGCGTGCAGGCTCGTTGGGTTCGTGATAAAGACCAGGTCGTAGTGCGCGGGCGCGTCGGCCATGTCGGTGTACTGGGCGTGCAGCAGCTCGGCCACACCATCCCGCAGCGGGCGGGAAAGGTCGCTGCGCAGTGCGTCGGCCTGCAAGGCCCAACCGCGGTCAGCGCATAGGTTGGCAAGATTTTTCAAATGGCGCGTGCCGATGGAGCCCAGCCCCACAAACAGCGCGGTGATGGTACGCATAGGCGTTCCCCTTTGTCTTGATTTAGATGCAATGTAGGGGCCGGATATGCCCGGCCCCTACCGGGTTACGAATTTTCAATCTGGTCCATCAATGCAATGGCCTTCAAATCCTTCTCAAAGCTCCACTTAGGGCTTTCCTCGCCCTTCAGGACGCCGAAAAAGTTCGTCAGTTCGTCCACATAGGCGTTCTCGACGATGTTGTCACTGTATCGGCTGTCATGCTCAAAGCTGGCGTAGGTGTCCACCGGCTGCTTGTCGCCATCGCGGAACTCATACAGTGCCTTGGGGTTGCCCTCCCAGAAAAGGTGGATGCCATCGCCGAAGCACTCAAAGCTGCGGACGGCCTTGCGGCTGACCACGTCGGCGGCCAGCACGCCCTGCACGCCGCCCTTATGGCGCAGCAGCAGCGTCACGCTGTCGGGGTAGGGGAGCCCTAAGTCACTCAAGGTGTCCTTCTGCACGGTGACGGATTCCACATCGCCGAAGGCATCCAGCAGCCAGGGCAGGTCGATGCCGAAAATCTCCCGCACGCCGCCGGTGCGGGCGTTGCCGACGAAGAAATTCTTATAGTTCTCCCACGGGTGCCAGTCGGGCAGGTACTGCCCGATGTGGTAGATATAGTGGACAGGCTTGCCAAATTCAGTGACCTGACGTTTAATATACTGCGTCTCGTGGCGGTACAGCATCGTCGAGGAGAGAAACAGCGGCAGGTTTTTGGCGGCGGCCTTTGCCATGTTCTCGGCGTAGCCGTCGCTGACCAGGTTCAGCTCGGTAAAGACCGGCAGGTCGTTGTCCAGCAGCTCGCCGATGACGGCGGCGTGGGACAGCGGTGCAGTGCAGACCAGCGCGGCGTCGGGGTGCTCGGCGGCAACGGCCTCGGCGATCGTCGCATAGGCGGCGTCCGCCAGACCCAGGTTCTTGGCCTCGTCGCGGCGGCCCTCGGCGGTGTCCACGCCGACGATCTGGATGGCGTCGTCGATGCCCTTGGTCAGCCGGGCGCGGCGTTTGCCCATGCTGCCTAAACCGACGATGAGAAGTTTCATACCAAAACGCTCCTTTGGGGGTCAAATTCCGGCACAGGGCCGTCATAAAAAACCTTGGATTTTGTAAAGTCAAAATGCTGCAATACAGCGCAGATTTTTCCGCTGGTGTCGCCGCCGCCGTAAGGGCTGACGGCGCTTGCCGCCACCGGGGCGAAGGCGGGGGAGAGGGCTTTGCGCATCGTGGCCTCGATGGCCGCCGCGTCGGGGACGCAGCAGAGAACGTTTGCGCAGACCATGCGCCCGGCCTGCCGCTTGCCGATGTTGACGGTGGGCACTTTAAAGGTCGGTGTCTCGACGACGCCCGATGACGAGTTCCCCGCCACCAGTGCGGCGCAGTCCATGGCGGAGAGATACCGCCGCAGGCCCAGGCTTTGCACAAAGCCCGCGCGGCCCGGGTGCGAGGCGGCGAACGCCTGCATCATCTCGGTGCAGACCTGCCCGCCTGCGTCGGCGTTCGACCCGGTGATAAGCCAGAACACGCTGTCCACCTTGTCCATGGCGCTGCACAGCGCTTGTACCTGCACGGCGGGCGACCCGGCGTCGGGGGCAGTCTCGGGGTGGTAGGTCACAAGCGCGAAGGGCTGCATCAAATCAAACCCGGTGGATTTGCACAATTCTTCGCGGCTCATTTTGGGCAAGGTGCGGATGTTTTCATCCCCCAGCCCGCCGACGCAGAACACGGTGTCGGGCGCTTCGCCCATGCGCACGAGCCGCGCGGCGCTGTCGGCGCAGGACGGAAAATGCACCGCCGCCATTTTGGAAATGCAGTGGCGGTAGTATTCGTCGGCTGCGCCCAAGGTCACGTCGCCGCCCGAAATATGGGCAATGGGGATATGCCGCGCGGCGGCCGCGGCGGCCACAGCGAAAATTTCAAAGCGGTCGCCCAGCAGCAGCACCGCGTCGGGGCGGTGGGCGGCAAAATAACTGTCAAAAACGTTGATAGTGCGTGCAATCGTGCAGGCAACCGGCTCGTCGGCGTCGTCGGTAAAAATTGGCAGGCGTGCGGCGATGGGAAAACCGTCGTTTTCGATTTCGTGTACGGTTTCGCCCAGCCGAGGGCAGAGGTGCGCGCCCGTCACGACAAGCTGCAAGTCGAGTTCATCGGACGCCGCGACCTTCTGCACGACAGGCCGCAGCAGCCCATATTCCGCCCGCGTGGCGGTAACGATGCAGATGGTGCGCATATCACACCTCAATTTTTTCATCCTCCGCAAAATCGCGCTTGGCGGTCTGGCCCAGCACTTCATGCCAGCGCATGGGGGAAATGCCATCTCCCGGGCGCTTGGTGGTCAGGTTGTCCTCGGTGAAGACCTCGCCCGCCTTGATTTCCCGCGCGGCGACGATGCTCTTGCGGGCAATGGCCTTGTTGGGGGCCTCGCTGGCGGTCAGGTGCTTGTGGCCGTCACCCAGGGCGGCCTCCACATGGCGCACGGCGTTCACCATGGCCTTGAACTCTGCCGGGTCCAGGCTGGCCTTCTGGTCGGGGCCGGGCAGGGATTTGTCCAGCGTGAAGTGTTTTTCAATGACCTGCGCACCCAGCACGGCGGCGGCCACGTCGCACTCCCAGCCCGGCGTATGGTCGGACAGGCCCACCGGCAGACCAAACTGCTCGTACAGTTCCAGCATGGCGGTCAGGTTGGCATCCTCGTAGGGGGTGGGGTACTGGGTGTTGCAGTGCAGCACCGTTACCTCGGGGCAGCCGCCGTCGTCCAGCACGCCCAGTGCATCGGTGATTTCATCCAGCGTGCTCATGCCGGTGGAAAGCAGCACAGGTGTGTGTAATTTCGCCATTTCTTCCAGGTACGGCAGGTTCGTGATCTCGCCCGACGGCATCTTGATGAGCGGCAGGCCCAGCGTGCCCAAAAACCGCACGCTGGGGATATCGAACGGTGCGGACAGATACTGGATGCCGATGGAATCACAGTATTCTTTCAGCTCCTTGTGCGCCTCAAACGAGAAATGCAGCTTGCGGATCATTTCCAGCTGGCTCTCGGCGGCGTCGGTGGTCTGCTTCTGATACTCGGCCTTCTCTGCAAATTTGCTCACGACCAGCTCGGGCACGGCGGTCTGGTACTTGACGATATCCGCGCCGCACTCCTTGGCAGCGCGGGCCATTTCCTTGGCCATTTCCAGGCTGCCGTTGTGGTTGACCCCGGCCTCAGCAATGATGGTTACAGGCATTTTAAAACTCCTTCCGCTGTGGCTTCTCCCCTTGGGGAAAAGCTGTCCGCAAAGCAGACTGATGAGGGGGCCTTCCGGCAGGCTGCCCCTCATCCGGCGCTGCGCGCCACCTTCCCCCAAAGGGGAAGGCTTTTATTTACTGCTGATTTTCCAGCTTTCGTCTCATTTTCTCCAGTTCTTCCAGCTGGCCCATGTCCATCCAGCTGCTCTCGCTGATGGGATAGACGCCGACCTTCTCCCCGGCCCGGCGGTAGCGCTCGATCACGTCGGGGAAGCCGATGAACTCACCGTCGTGCATTTCCTCCACCACGCGCGGCTCCACCACGTAAACGCCGGTGTTCGTCAAAAAGTCCAACTCGGGCTTCTCGCGCATGGCGGCAATGCTGCCGTCCTCGCCCAGCTCCACCACGCCGTAGGGCACGGTGTAATGCTTGAACGCGCAGATCATCGTGACAAGATTTCCGTGAGACTTATGGTACTCGTAAATATCGCCGAAGTCCACATCCAGCAGTGTGTCGCAGTTGGTGAAAAAGAACGGCGTGTCGATTTTTCCTTTCAGCAGGCACAGCCCGCCGCCGGTACCCATGAACACATCCTCATCGGCAAAATCCACGCGGTAATCCTTTTCCAGCTCGCCAAAGTAGGACTTGATCATGCCCTTTTTGTAGTTCACGATCATTGTGAATTCGTGGCAGCCGAAGTCCCGGAAACGATCCATGATAAGCTCCGCAATGGGCTGCTCGCCCACCGGAATCAGCGGCTTGGGCAGGATTTTGGTGTAGGGGTACAGCCGCGTGCCAAGGCCGCCCGCCATCATCACGACCGGGATATCGACCTGCTTGCGGTTGTCCACATTCAGCCCGTGGGCAAAGATGATATCGGTGATGACGCCGCGCTTGTTTAAAACCGGCAGTGCGTCGATGCAGTTTTTTTGCAGAATCTCCCGCGCCCGGCCGCGCTCAGCTATCGGCACGCTCAGCGGGTGGTAGTTGGCGGCGTGGTCAACGGTCTGGTCGGGCGTGCCGCCGCGCAGAAAAAACTTGCGGATATCGCCGTCGGTGATGACGGCTTTCAGCTTGCCCTCCGGCGCAATGAACAAAATGCGCTGGCCGGTCACGTCCAGCTTGCGCAGCGTTTCCAGCACCGTGGCGGTCGGCTCAATAAAGAGTTCTTCTACTTGTATCAAGGGTGGATCCCCCTTTTACGTTTATTTAAAGCCTTCCCCCTTGGGGGAAGGTGGCCCAAAGGGCCGGATGAGGGGCGGATGTGCCGCAGCAGACCGTGGATGGGAAATAGCGGCAAGGCTGCCCCTCATCAGTCACCTTCGGTGACAGCTTCTCCCAAAGGGGGAAGCCTTGGCGGGGCGTTGAGGATGCCGCCCCTTACAAAACGTCTTACAGCCCCAGCACCGCTTCGATCACGCGGTCGCAGTCCTCAAAGCTCAAGTTGGTGGAGCAGGGCAGATTGACAATATACTTGCGGTAAGCCAGGGCCTTGTCCAGGCCGTAGGCCTCGTTGCGGGGGTAGTCGGCCTGCTCGTGGATCAGCGCCCACACCGGGCGGGTCTGAATCTGCCGGGCCTGCAATTTCTCAATGACGGTGTCGCGGTCCAGGCCGGAATCTTCCAGATACAGGCTGAAGAACCAATGGTTGGAGCGGCATTCCTCCTCACGGAAAGGCAGAATGCGCAGTCCCTTCACGCCGTCCAGTGCGGCTGCATAGCGGTCATACAGCGCCTTTTTGTGGGCGATAAAATCTTCCAAACGCTCCAGCTGGGCCAGGCCCAGGCAGGCCTGCACGTTGGTCATGCGGTAGTTGTAGCCCACCTCATCGTGCAAAAATTGCAGTACGTCGGCCTTGGCCTGGGTGGACAGATGCTTGGCGTGCTCGGCCCAGTCCGGGTGGTTGGAGACGACCGCACCGCCCGCACCGGTGGTGATGATCTTGTTGCCGTTGAAGCTGTAACAGCCGATATCGCCGATGGTGCCCGCAAACTTACCGGCAAACGGCCCGGTGGTGCAGCGGGTACCGAGTGCCTCGGTGGCATCCTCAATCAGAATCAGGTGATAGCGCTTGGCAATGGCCGTCAGGCGGGGCATATCGGCCATGTTGCCGAACACATGCACGACTTCCAGCGCCTTGACGTGGGCACCGGTCTTTTTGTTATACAGCTTATCGCCGCGCAGCTCGCAGTGGTTCGCACAGAAATCCTCCACCGCGTCGGGGTCAATGCACAGGCTGTCGTCGCAGCCAATAAAAATCGGCTCGGCCCCCACATAGCGGGTCAGCGGGTTGACGGCGGCGATGAAGGTCAGCGTCGGGACGATTACCTCATCCCCGCGGGTGATGCCCGCCGCCATTGCGGCCAGATGCAGCGCGCTGGTACCGGAGTTGCAGGCCACGGCGCGGGGCATGCCCACGTAAGCGGCCAGCGCTTCCTCAAACTCCGTGACTTTGCCGCCGCTGGTGGAGACCCACCCCGACGTGATGGCCTGTCCGGCCAGCTCGGCCTCGCGCACGCCGAAATTCGGAACAGAAAGAGGAATAAATCCAGACATAACAATGCCTCCATAATACAGCAGTCGCACCGGAATTGCCCGGTGGACAGAATTCTACAAATATTCTATTTTATTATACCGCTTTTACGGGGAGAGAGCAAGAAGAAAATGGGCTGGAAAAGCCTCCCTTGCCAAAGGGAGGCTTTAAAACGCAACCGCCCCATGCGCGGGTGTGCATGGGGCGGCTGGCTTATTTCAGAACGATCTTAGTTCTGCTTTTTCTTCATGTAGGCAGTCACACCCAGGCCCAGCAGGGCGGCGATGGCGATAATGGCAATCGGGACGATCGGCATTTCATCGCTGGTCTGCGGGATGGTGCTGGCCGTGGCGGCGGCAGTCTTGGCAGAAGAAGCGGTCGGGGCGTAGGTGCCTTTCACGTTCTTGCAGCCGGAGATCTGCTTCGTCTCCAGATGGCCGCAGGTGTCGCACTTGTAGCCGTCAGCCGTGGCCGTCCAGTTGTGATGGCCGCAGGCAACGCAGGTGTAGTACTGGCTGTCATCGGGGGTCGGCGCGGGGGTAGCCGTCGGGGCAGCGGTGGCAGCGGGCGCGGCCTCAACCGGCGCGGGGGTAGCCGTCGGGGCGGCAGTGGGTGCCGGGGTCGGCTCCTCCGGCGGGAACCAGACCTGCTCAAAGACATTGGTGCCTTCCAGCTTTTGGCCGTTCGCCGCCTTGTCGTACAGTTCCTTGGTCAGGGTCGTGTAAACGCCCTCAATGCCCTTGAAGGAAACGCCCTTCCAATCGCAGTAATCCTTCTTGGCAATCTCAAAACCCTTGCCGATATCTGCGGCGCTGAGCGCGTATTCCTTGCCATCGATGGTGACAGTAACGGTCTTGTTTGCCATAACGGTAAACTCGCTGAAACCGTCGGGGTTGACGAAGGTGATGGTCTTGACGATGCCGTTCTCGGTTTTCGTCTCGGTCTCATAATAGTAGATAGTGCCGTCCTCTTTGACGTGACGGACAAAGACCTTCTGGCCCTCGGGAATCTTCAACGCGGAAACATTGAGGGAGATGGCGACGGTAGGAACCTGATCTTCGGGCATGGGCTTGTCATTTTCCAGCGTAACGGTGTTGGATTCGGTCATGCTTTTGACATCATCAGCGACAGTCGCCTTGACATCATAGAGCATCTTGATATCAAAGGTCATGCTGACATCGGTATCATTGTTGGCCGCAGCCTTCGGCTTAACAACCAGCTTGGGGACAGCGACAATGGTGATATTTTTTGTAGCTGCATCCGGGTCAAAGCTTTGGTCTTTTGCCGCCTCTGTGATAGCGTCTTTAGCCGCACTAACAACTTTGTCGTCATTCAGCTTGACTTCTTCTTCGCCAATTTTAACGGTGGCTGCATTCTTGACGGCATCGGAGACGTCACTTGCGGAAACATCTTTGCTATCAGTAATAGTGGTGCTGGCCGCTGCACCTGCGACGTCCTTTTTATCAACATTTTCGGACTTGATATCCTCAACGTTACCTTCAACCTTGGTTTCCGGCTCTGCGGGCTTGGTGTCAACGGTCTTTTCGCCAACAGTGTAAGTGCCGTCAGCATTTTCTTTCAAAGCAAGACCACTTGCGAGATAAGAAGCGCTGAACTTCTTGGTGAACGTACCAGCAGTAACTTCAAATTTGGCACCAGTATAGGTTGCATCAGCTGCATCGTCAATGTTGCGCTTTTTCAGTTCGCCATTGATTTTACCACCGTTGATTGTGATGCTCGATGCAATGCTGGATTTATTGTCGTAGTTGGCAGCGGTCAAATTACCGTTTATTACGGCATCTCCACTGATAGTCACGCCGTTTGTGGCCGAATTCTTCCATACCCAAGAAGAAATGGCACCATTGAGCGTACCGCCAGTTACAGTCGTAATGCTGTCCCAACTCTGAAGCGTCTGCTCGGGAGAATTGAAAGTACCTCCCGTGATGTTTGTGGTACCACCCTCGGCCTTGATGACAATGAAATCGTTGTTGAAATTACCGTTATTGATGGTCATAACAGCAGAGGCGTTGTTTTGACCACTGACAACCAGAGACGAGAATTCACCGGTAGCTTCCACGGTGCCACCGTTAAAAGTCAGTGTGCCATCGTTGTACACGACGTACCAACTGTTGCCGCCGTTGCCGCTGGGGGTGCCAGCCTCCTGGCTGCGGGTGAAGGTGCCACTCTCAACGATAGCAGTAGCATCTTTCTCGTTGTACAGTGCCGCACGGCCATGGCTGACGTTATCCACCGTACCGTTTCCGGCAATCGTCAGCGTGCCGTTGTTGGTAATGGTATGCTTGCCAGCCGTATTCGTAATCTTGTGGTCATTCAAATTCAACTGAATGCTTTTGCCCGCGGGAATCGTGACGCTTTCCGTCACATCGCTCGTAAGAACGACCTGGTCCGCCGCGTAAGTGATAGCATCTTGCAGGGTTTTGTAGGCCTTGTTGGTGTCATTATCAACATAAGCAACATTCGCATCCTGCGGGTCGGCCGCTCCTGTCAACATGACGGCCTTGTCTTTCGTCTCCCCATCAGATTGGGTTTCAATCTGCGCAGAGGCAGCGGCTTCTTTCGTCGCTCCGTTTGTCGCTTCGTCCGCCAGCGCGGCAGTGCACACGGACACTGCCATGGCGGCGGCCAATGCGAAGGAAACGACCTTTTTAAAATGGGTCTGTTTTCTCATCGTTCGCTTTCCTTTCTCCTTATAAAATTTAACGATACCTAAATTTTACACCGGGGGGGGGTGAATGTCAACGACAATGTGGGCATTTTGTGTATATTTCGCGTAAATTTTCACTTGTGCAAAAGAACCCGAGGCTGATTTGTGCAAAACAGAAAAAACGCGTTGTTGCATCATAACAAATTGAACACAAAAAGACGCCTTGCACCCGGCAATGCTTTCCTTTATAATGGGTACAAAAACCAGGGGGCGTTCTGCATGAAAAAAATCTGCCGCTGGGCCTGCCGCCACCGCGCAGGCCTGCTGGCCCTTGCCGTGGGCTTCGCGGCGTGGGGGCTGTTCTATATCGCCCGCCGCAGCACCGCCGCTATGGACCGGTGGCTCACATATGTTTCGATGCCCATCAAGCGCGGCCTTTCCTTTATAGTAGACCCGCTGCCGTTCAGCGCGTGCGAGCTGGGCGCAACGGTGCTCATCGTCGGGGCGCTGGTGCTGCTGGCCCGCGCCGTGCGCCGCCGCAGGCTGGCGGCCTGGGCGCTGCATATGGCCGTGCTGCTGGTCTGGGGGTACGCGGGGGTCTGCGCACTGTGGGGCACACAGTATTATGGCACGAATTTTGCCGCCCGCGCGGGCATGACCGCCCCGCCCGTCAGCACCGGGGAACTGGCCGCTGTGACCGACTACTTTGCCGACAAGGTCAACGCGGCGGCCCCGCTGGTGCAGAGGGACGAAAGCGGCGTGTTTGCCACCGACAAAACCGAAATCTTTGCCGGGTGCGCCCATCTGTACGACCCGCTGACCGAGCGCTGGCCGTTTTTGGCCGGGCCGGAGCGCCGCCCCAAGCCCGCTATCTACTCCAAACTCATGAGCGCCTGGGGCTTCACCGGATATCTCTGCCCGCTGGTGGGGGAGAGCACCCTCAACGTGGACAGCCCGGCGGTGTTCCTGCCGGTGACGATCGCCCACGAGTTGGCCCACCAGCGCGGCGTAGCGGCCGAGCAGGAGGCAAACTTCGTCGGCGTCATGGCGGCCACGGCCAGCGCCAACGCCGACTACGCCTACTCCGGCTGGCTGTTCGGCTACCTGCACCTGTCCAACGCGCTGTACGAGGCTGACCCCGCGCTGGCAGCGGCCAGCTACCAGACCCTTTGTGCAGAGGCCCGCGCCGACCTGGCCGCCAACAACGCCTACTGGAAGCAGTGGGAAGGCCCGGTCAAGCAGACAGGCGAAAAAGTTTACACTACCTTTTTGCAGGGGTACGGCCAGGACCTGGGTATGCGCAGCTATGGCGCGTGCGTGGATCTGCTTGTGGAAGAATTTTTGACCAATACAACTTCTTGCGATTGACAGTGCCCCGCACCGCTAGATGCCCGGAAAGTTGTTTCCACAATATCACAATTCTTAACAAACGGCCCACCCGGATGTTGAAAATTTCGGCGTTTTTCAGCGCATTTTTCGTCCCTCGCCCCCTTGCGTCGGGGGCTTTTTTCATGGTATGATTTATGGTATAGCAATTTAGAATTTTAAACTGTGAGGAACAGGAATGTTTAATAAAAAGAATCCCATGCGGTATTTCTCCGGCAGCACGTTTGCGCGGCTGCCGCTGTATAAGCTGGCGGCGGGCGGCACGGCTGTCGCGCTGACGGCCAGCATCGGCCTGGGCGCGTTCGCGGCGGGCGTTACGCCGTTCAACCTGCCCACGGCCACCCCGGCCCCGGTCGTGACCGCCACACCGGAAGCGGCAGCCACGCCCACGCCGTCACCGTCCCCCACGCCCAGCCCTACGCCGGTGCCGGACCGCACCCTGACCATGGAGGCCACCGTCGTGCAGCAGGACGTCGGCGTGACGCTCTACGTGGACCCGCTGCCCGAAGCCACAGCAACGCCGGAACCCACGGCTCTGCCGTCTGCGTCGCCCAAGGCTGGCGCGTCGGCGGCGTCCGGGGCTAAACCCACGGCCACGCCAAAGGCGACCGCTACCCCGACCCCGACGCCCACCGCCGCCCCGACCGAGGACGACGAGCAGGAAAAGACCCCGCTGCTGGGCGTTGAGGGCACCATCACCCTGACCGACGCCAAGGGCAACGCCACCGACTACGCGCTTGACCCCGAGACCGGCACCGCCCTGGCCGAGGACGTGGAACCCGGCGACTACACGCTGGCCCTGCAGCCCATCGAAGGCTACACCACCCCCGAGGCCCAGACCGTAACTGTGAAGGAAAAGGTCGTCTACAAGGCGGATGTACAGGCTGTCAAGGAAAAGATCGTCCAGGCAAGCCAGGTCAACGAGAGTGCCGAGGACTCCGGCGTCAGCAACGCAGGTTCCGCGCCCATCGTCGAGGAAGTGACTGACACGGTTACCTATGCCGAGAGCGACAAGACCGAGACCGGCACCAAAACTACTTACACGGCCAAGTTGAGCAGCAGCGGCCACCTGCTGCTGGCCGACGGCACCGAGACCCCCTATCTGCCCGTCTACCAGGACGGCACGCGGGATCTGATCGGCGCGACCCGCGACCCGAACTACGCGGCCAACACGAACACTTCTGCCTGGCTGCCCGGCGCAGCGGATTCCATTCAGCTACTGGGCGCGGCCAACACCCGCATGGCGTGGGCACACCGCGCCGATGAACCCGCCGTGCAGGAGGGGGATGAGGCGGCCTCCATCGCCGAGGAAACGCCCGCTCCCACCGAGGCTCCCACTCCGGAACCGACGGCAGAGCCTACTGCTGAGCCCACCGCAGAGCCGACGGCAGAACCAACCGCCGAGCCTACACCGGAAGTGACGGCGACGCCCGAACCGACGGCCGCCCCCACGAACACCCCGGCCCCGACAGAGGCCCCCACCGCCACGCCGGATCCCACGGCGGGCTGGCCTGACAATATCGAGGCCAAGGATCTGGCGAGCTACGGCTTTGACGTGACCAGTTCCGACGGCACCGTGTACCAGTATACCGGATGGCAGGAAATTGACGGCGTGACGTACTATTATGATCCGACGACCCACCAGCCGGTCACCGGACAGCAGGTCATCCAGGGCGACGTTTACACCTTCGGGGCGGACGGTGCACTGAACCGCACGGCCCGCGGCATCGATGTTTCCAAGTTCCAGGGCAGCATTGATTGGAACGCCGTCAAGGCCGACGGCATCACGTTTGCCATCATCCGCTGCGGCTACCGCGGCTACGGCAGCGGCGCACTGGTCGAGGATTCGACCTACCGCGCCAACATCCAGGGCGCTATCAACGCGGGCCTGAAAGTCGGCGTCTACTTTTACAGCCAGGCCATCAACGAGCAGGAAGCCGTTGAGGAGGCCAGTATGGTGTTGAGCCTGGTGGGCGGGTACAGCCTGCCGCTGGGCGTCTACTACGACACCGAGAGCGTTGCGGGCGGTCGCGCCAACGCCATCAGCGCCGCCGAGCGCACGGCCTGCGCCGTCGCTTTCTGCGAGACGATCCGCAACTCCGGGTACAGCGCGGGCGTTTACTCCTACGCAAGCTGGTTCTACAACGCGCTGAACTTTGCGAACATCAGCAAGTACAACATTTGGATCGCCCAGTACCGCGACACGCTGAGCTTCAGCTACAAGTACAACATCTGGCAGTACACCGGCTCCGGCAGTGTCAAGGGTATCTCCCGGCCTGTGGATATGAACATTGGATAAAACCAAATAGAATAGAACTTCCCCCTGCTTGCGCAGTGCTGCGCAAGCAGGGGGAAGTTCTTTGATAAACGGATCGCCCTTGTGTTTGTGATGAACGCAAGGGTATTTTTACTTTGTGTAGCAGCTCATCTTTGCGCTGCTGCCGCCTCTTGTCTGGCCGCTGCCGTGGATGATGTACTTGTAGGTACACAGCTCCGCCAACCCCATGGGGCCGCGGGCGTGCAGCTTTTGGGTGCTGATGCCCATTTCGCAGCCCAGACCAAACTCGCCGCCGTCGGTAAAGCGGGTGCTGGCGTTCACGTAGACCGCTGCGCTGTCCACACAGGCCGTGAACCGCGCCGCTGCCTCGGCGTCCGCCGTGATGATGGCCTCGCTGTGGTGGGTGGAATGCCTGGCAATGTGCAAAATCGCTGCGTCCACATCGTCCACCACGGCTACGCTCAGCTTGTAGTCCAGATATTCCGTGTCAAAATCCTGCGGCGCGGCAGGCACACCGTCGATGATGGCGGCGGCCTGGGCGTCCAGGTGCAGCTCCACCGGCGTTAAGCCGGCGGCGGCCCGGCCGTCCACCAGGCGGGTCTTTAGCATCGGCAAAAACTGCGCTGCAACGTCCTTGTGAACCAGCAGCGTTTCCTCGGCGTTGCAGACGCTGGGGCGGCTGGTCTTGGCGTTTTCCACGATGTCCACCGCCATTTCCAGGTCAGCGGCTTTGTCCACGTAGACGTGGCAGATGCCGGTGCCGGTCTGGATACAGGGCACCGTCGCGTTCTCAACACAGGCGCGGATCAGCCCCGCGCCGCCGCGGGGAATCAGCAAATCGACCAGGCCGTCGGCAGTCATCAGCTCGTTGGCGCTGGCGTGGGAGGTGTCCGACAGCAGGCTTACCGCACACTCCGGCAGGCGGGCTTTGCGCAGGCCCGCGCGCAGGGCCTCCACGATGGCGTGGCAGCTGGCCCAGGCGTCGCGGCCGCAGCGCAAAATGCAGGCGCTGCCCGCCTTGATAGCCAGGGCAGCGGCATCGCTGGTGACGTTGGGGCGGCTCTCGTAAATAATGGCGATAACGCCCATCGGCACAGCAGTCTTTTCAATAATAAGACCGTTGGGGCGCACAATTTTGCGCAGCACCGCGCCCACCGGATCCGGCAGGGCGGCAACCTCGCGCATACCCTTTGCCATGTCGGTCAGACGGCTGGGGGTCAGGGCCAGGCGGTCCAGCATTACGTCGCTCACGCGGCCCCGGGCAGCGTCCAGGTCGCGCTGGTTTGCCTCCAAAATCTTGTCACTGGCGGCAATCAGCGCCACGGCCATGGCCTCCAGCGCGGCGTTTTTCGTGTCGGCATCGGCCAGCGCCAGCGGCATTTTTGCGCCCTGAGCGGCCTGCAAAATTTCCTGTGTGGTCATGGGGAACCTCCCTTACTTGTGGCCTGCAAAGCGGGTGCCCACCGGCTTGCCCTCAACGATATCGTACAGCACCTCGGCGTGGGCGCCGTTGGTGATGATCATGTCCACGCCCGCGGCGGTGGCACGCTTGGCAGCGATGACTTTTGTCAGCATGCCGCCGGTGCCTAGGGACGAACCTGCGCCGCCCGCCAGCATTTCAATTTCGGGGGTGATTTCTTCCACCACCGGGATGAGCTTCGCGTCGGGGTGGGTGTGGGGGTCGGCGGTGTACAAGCCGTCGATATCGGACATCAGCACGACCAGGTCGGCGTGGATGCACGTTGCCACCAGTGCGGCCAGTGTGTCATTGTCGCCCAGGGAATATTCCTCGCAGGCGATGGGGTCGTTCTCGTTGATGATGGGGATTGTGTGCAGCTGCAAAAGACGTTCCAGCGTGTTTTGCAGGTTGCGCAGGCGGTTTTCGTGGTCGAAATCCTCCCAGGTCAGCAGCATCTGCGCCACGGTGTGGTTGTACTGGCCGAACAGCCGGTCGTAGGTGTACATCAGCTCGCACTGGCCCACGGCTGCGGCGGCCTGCTTGGTAATGATGTCGCTGGGCTTTTCGATTTGCAGTTTGCCGACGCCCAGGCCGGTAGCCGCCGACGACACGACAATAAGCTGATGCCCGGCGTTCTGGATATCGCTCCACACCTTGACCAAATCCTCGGTGTGGCGGATGTTGAGCAGCCCGCTGGGGTGTGCCAGCGTGCTGGTGCCTACTTTAACGACAATACGCATAATTTACTTCTTCCCCAAATCCTTCGTTTTCTCATACGCTGCCAAAACGGCGTCGGTCACGGCGCCGCGGAAGGCGCGTTCCTCCAACAGGCGCACGCCCTGGATGGTCGACCCGCCGGGGCTGCACACGGCGTCTTTCAGCTCGCCGGGGTGCTTGCCGGTTTCCAGCACCATGCGGGCGCTGCCCAAAAGCATCTGGGCGGCGTACTCCTGCGCCTTGGCGCGGGGCAGACCGGCCGCCACGCCGCCGTCGGCCAGGGCTTCAATGAACTGGTACGCCCAGGCCGGGCCGCAGCCGGACACCGCGCTGGCGGCGTCGATCAGGCTTTCCGGGACGGCGTCCAAACGGCCCGCGGGGGCCATGGCGGTGAGCCATTCGTTCAGCTTGTCCGGCTCCACATCGTCAGAGCAATACTGGATCATGCCGTCGCCCAGCGCCACGGGGGTGTTGGGCATCATGCGGATGATGGGGTAGCCGCTGCCGGCCATCATGCGGATCTGCTGCATCGACAGCCCCGCCGCCATCGTGACCAGCACAAAGGGGCGGCTCTCGGCGCGGGCTTCCAGCGCGGGGGCCAGTTCGTCCAGCATGTCAGCCATCATCTGGGGCTTCACCCCCAGAAAGATGAAATCGCAGATGCTGGCGACTTCCTCATTTGTGCCGCAGGCACAGCCGAGTTCCTCGGCCAATGCCTGTGCCTTGGCGGGCGTGCGGTTGGCCAGCAGCACATCCCCGGCACCGGCACCCTTGCAGACCGCGCGTGCCACGGCCCCGCCCATATTGCCGCAGCCGATAAAACCGTATTTCATAAAGAACCCCCTATACCTTATTTTATATACAGTATAATGGTAGTACAGCGGGGGCGTTTTGTCAACGGAAAAAAGGCTTCTCTCCCTTTGAGGAACCTCTCCCTTTGAGGAAGGCTTTAGGTCTGGATTTTTGCGGCAGATTTGCTATAATGTGGGTAACGGAGAATTTGCAGGGGGCGGCGTCCTCAACGCCCCGCAACAGAGCAAAAGGAGCACACTATGCAATACGTCAACTTTGGTCAAACCGGCCTGAAAATTTCCCGCCTGGGGTTTGGCGGCATCCCGATCCAGCGCATCGACCAGCCCGGCACGCGGGAACTGCTCATCGCTGCCCATAAGGCGGGCGTCAACTACATCGACACTGCCCGCGCCTACACGGTCAGCGAGGAATGGATCGGCCAATCGCTGGAAGAAGCGGGCCTGCGGGATGACTTCATCCTGGCCACCAAATGCCGCGCCCTGACCAAGGCCGACATGGAGGCCGAGATCGCCACCAGCCTGAAAAACCTGCGCACCGACCACATCGAACTGTTCCAGTTCCACAACCCCAGCATGGAGGGCCTGCAAACCATCTTGGCCCCCGGCGGCGCAATGGAAGCCCTGCTGGAAGCCAAGGCCAAGGGCGTAGTGGGGCACATCGGCATCACGGCGCACCTGGCCGCCGTGTTTGAGGCCGCGCTGGACATCCCGGAAATCGAGACGATCATGTTCCCCTATAACATCGTCGAGCAGCAGGGCAAGGAGCTGATCGACCGCTGTGCGGCGGCGGGCAAGGGCTTTATCGATATGAAACCCCTCGCGGGCGGGGCCATCGAGGATGGCCGCCTGGCGCTGCGGTACGTGCTGTCCAACCCGGCGGTGACGGTGGCAATCCCCGGTATGGCGACGGTGGACGAGCTGAACGCCAACGTGGCGGGCGCGGCGAACATCGACCCGCTGACCCCCGAAGAAGAAGCAGCCTGCCAGGCCGTGCGCGACGCGCTGGGCACGCAGTTCTGCCGCCGCTGCAACTACTGCGCCCCCTGCACGGTGGGTATTTCCATCCCCAGCGTGTTTTTGTTCCAGGGGTATCTGAACCGCTATGGCTTGCAGCAGTGGGGCCGCGAGCGCTACGCCACCCTGCAAACCAAGGCCGGGGCCTGCATCCGGTGCGGCGCGTGCGAACCCCGCTGCCCCTATAACCTGCCCATCCGCCAGATGATGAAAAAAGCCGCCGAGGACTTTGGAGAGTAAAAGCCCTGGCCTTCCCACGAGGCGGAGAGATTCCTGCCCCGGCTGCGGGTGTAGCGGCGTGCAAGGCAAAGCCCATCGGAATCCCTCCGGCCGTCTTCGGCGTCCACCTCCCCTCAAGAGGGGAGGCTTTTTTGTTATCTCACTTTTTTCCCCGAAAATATTGTTTTTTCGGGGGCGAACGTGTATAATTTAACCTGTATAACTTTGTGTAAAATGTGAGGAATGAGTGTTATGCTTTCCGACCCCCAGCTGCATTATCTGGACAACGCTGCTACCTCCCGGGTGGATCCGGCGGTGGCGCAGGCCATCACCACGGCCATGGTGGAACACTGGGCCAACCCCAGCAGCCTGTATGACCCCGCCGTGGCCGCGCAGGACGCCATTATGACCGCCCGCGCCCGGGTGGCCAAGACCCTGCACTGCCGCAGCGACGAAATCTACTTCACCGCCTGCGGCAGCGAAAGCAACAACATGGCCGTCTACGGCGCGGCCCGCCCGCGCAAGCACTGGGGCAACAAAATCGTCGTGACCGGGTTCGAGCACCCCAGCGTGCAGCGCCCCATCCGCGCCCTGAAGGACGAGGGCTTCACCGTTGTTGAGGTTCTGCCCGGCCCGGATGGCCGCATCGACACGCAAAAATTTTTGGCCGAGATCGACAAAAGCACCGTCCTTGCCGCCTGCATGGCCGTCAACAATGAGACCGGCGCGGTGCAGGATATCGCCGCTTTGGGCAAGGGCATCAAGACCCGCAACAGCCGCACCCACTTCCATGTGGACGCTGTGCAGGCGTGGCTGCGCATGC
>ERZ824575.920-NODE-920-length-32429-cov-10.805616_pt1 | contig 32429 bp, 41 predicted proteins | sample MGYA00519470_ERZ824575 | MGnify/ENA primary metagenome ERZ824575 (study PRJEB31778, sample SAMEA3449170) | human gut metagenome | biome: human gut; feature: human-associated habitat; material: faeces | place: United Kingdom | collected 2010/2012 ...
GCACTTTCGCTGGAGGGTCGCTGTTTGGCGGCCCTCTTTTTTGCACAGGCGCGGTGGGATGGTAATATCGGGCGGGAGTCAGCCGCTCTGATAGAATCGTCCTTGCTGTCGGCAGCCCTCGTGCCGGGCAGAGCCCTCCATTTGATGGGAGGTGATGCCCATGACCGATTTCACCGAGCTCGTGAAGCTCCTGACCGCTATGGTCTCGCTCCTCACGGCCCTTGTCGGCCTTTCCAAGGCACTCAAGCAGGGTTCGAAGCCCAAAAAGAAAGGCCACCGTCGCTAAGACGATGACCTAACTCTACTAAGCAACGGCTCTGCCCAGCTCACCACAACTTGGGCTGCCGTCGGCATCATTTTACCCTCCTGACGAGGAATTCGTCCATATTTCAAAAATCAAATCCTGTTCGCGCGTGGGCGTAAACTTTTAGTTGGGCAAATCCGGCAGATTGGAGCTTGGAACATGAGGGATATGCACCTCATGTCGCTCAAAATACGTCTCCTGACCTCGAAGGAGAACGTTTTTTAGCGACAAAAGGAGACAATAAATATGATCTGGTTTACCAGCGACACCCACTTCGGGCATGAGAACGTGCTGAAGTTCACCGACCGCCCGTGGGAGACGATTTGGCAGATGAACGATGCCATCGTCGACAGCATCAACGGCAAGGTTGCCGTGGACGACGAACTCTACATTCTGGGGGATTTCTCATTCAAGATGACCGCCCAGGACGCCTATGGGCTGCGCAAGCGGATCGCCTGCAGACGCATTCACCTCGTCCCGGGAAACCACGACAAGGACTGGACCCAGCCGGCGGTCGCTGGCGCTTTCACCGTGGAGCCGCCGATCTGCGTGCTCAAGATCGACGGGCAGAAGATCGTCCTGTGCCATTACCCCATGGCCGACTGGCAGGGCATGAGCCATGGATCGTGGCACCTCCACGGGCACATCCACAGCAGCGGCGGCGCGTACAACGAGTTCAACCGCAAGCAGGGCCTTCTGCGCTACGACGTCGGTTGCGATGCCAACGGGCACTCCCCGGTGAGCCTCGACGAGCTGAGGGAATGGTTCGCCGGAGTCGACGAGCCGTGCGGCCGGGTGAAATGGCCCTGGTGGGTCAACGAGACCGGCGACAGGCAGGTCGAGCGCGAGCTGGCGGCGTACAAGGGGAAGAGGTGATTCGATGACGGTCTATGTGACGGGCGACATCCACGGTGGGCTCGACATGCAAAAGCTCCGCGACTGGGAGCTTGGCGATAGCCTTACCAGCAATGACTACCTCATCGTCGCCGGCGACTTTGGCTTTCCGTGGGATTTCTCTGCCGAGGAATGCGCCGACATCGCCTGGCTGGAGTCGCGCCCCTACACGGTACTGTTCGTCGACGGCAACCACGAGCGCTTCGACCACTGGGAGGAGCGCCCCATGGAGCCGTGGCACGGCGGGCTGACGCAGCGCCTGTCGGATACTTCGTCTATCCGCCGCCTCATGCGCGGGGAGGTCTTCGAGCTCGACGGCTCGACAATCTTCACCATGGGCGGTGCCACGAGCGTGGACAGGGAATACCGCGTGCCGTATTCCAGCTGGTGGCCTCAGGAGCTCCCGGACAAGCGCGATTTCGATACCGCGCGGGCAAGGCTCGACGAGGTCGGCTGGAAGGTCGACTGCGTCATCACCCATACCTGCGCCACGCGCATGATCTCGCCGACGCTCTACCCGGACCCAGGCTGGGAACGCCCTGATGTGGACCGGCTGACCGGATTCCTCGACGAGCTCGAGGACCGCCTGGACTACAAGCGCTGGTATTACGGACATTTTCACCGAGACGGCAATCCGGACGAACGGCACACGGTGCTGTATGACCGGATCGTGAGGCTCGGGGACAAACTCCTGCCGTGGGGCGCGTACTGATGACGGTCTATGTGACAGGCGATGTCCACGGCAGGGCCGAGTATGGGGCCAGCAGATTCGCCTTCAAATCTTGGCCGCCGGGGCGCACGCTGACGCGCGATGACGTGGTGATCGTGGCGGGCGACTTCGGCTTTGTCTGGGACGGCTCGAATGCTGAGAGGTATTGGCTCGACTGGTTCGAGTCGAAGCCCTGGACCACGTGTTTCGTAGACGGCAACCATGAGAACCACCACGCCCTGGCAGAACTGCCGGTGCGGGAGTGGAGCGGCGGTCTCGTTCATGAGGTACGACCGCACGTGCTGCACCTCATGCGCGGAGGGGTATTCGACATCGCGGGAACCACGGTCCTTGCCATGGGCGGCGCCGCGAGCAACGACAGGCAGTATCGCAAGGAGGGGAGGAGCTGGTGGCCCGAGGAGATGCCGAGCGAGGAGGAGATGGACCACTGCCGCGCCTCGCTCAACCGCGTAGGCTGGAGGGCCGATTACGTGGTGACGCATGAGGCTCCTGCTGCCCTGGCCAGAGAGCTGTGCCGGGAGCGCGGACGTGAGTACCGTGGGGATCAGCTGCAAACCTTCCTGGGCGAGCTCGATGGGCGGCTCGACTACCGCGCTTGGTTCTTCGGGCACTACCACGGTGACGAGTGGCGTGACGACAGGCACCGTCTGGTCTATCGAGACATCGTGCCGATTGAAAGTGCTGCGCCCGGTTCTCAGTTCTAGAAACCCCCTAGAAATGCTCTAGGGGGTTTCTAGAAAATTAGAGGCTATGCATGAGGCCTATTCCAATTCAAAGGTCTGGTCAAGAGAGTTCCATTCAGTCCCATATCCGTCGGTCTTCACTTCGATGGGGGGACATGTCATTGAGTTCGAAAGTCGACACACCGTCGCATTCGCCTCCCGGCGCAAGCCCTTGCAAAGAGGCGCTTTCCTGCAAATCGTCGGCAAAACCGGAAGAAAGTATCTGCTTATTCTGATAGGCCGTGATGTAGCAACCGTTGGCGAATGAATCTGCTGATTGATTGTTGATGGCGTGCCAGCGGACAACAGCGACCTTCCCGCTATCGCTAATCGAGGAATCATGCACCTCGACGCCGGTGATTGAGTACTCCATCTTGCCGTAAACCGCGCCCTCTTCCTGCGCGTTGTCAGAATTGGCGACCTGAACTGCCGTCTGGTGATCGTCTGCCTGGCTGCACCCAGGGGTCATAACCAAGGCAACCGCCAAAAGACCGGCGACGCCGAGAGTTCGAGCCAGGCTGATGGCGTTTTTGCTAACACGCCTTTTCATGATTTACTCCAAACCGAATACTTGACTGATCTATTGCTTTTGTTCGTTGATCACGTATGCCGTCAACCCACCAGTTCAAGCACAGCGACAACAATAACGGCAATTACGCCGACCGATACCCACGCGGTATCTTGGTGCGCCAGAACGGCGCCGATAGTGGTCGAGTCGGCTCCAGCGCCGTCAACGACTGTCCAGACAATCGCTACGGCAAGAAGGACGATCAGCCCAACAGCAACGGCTGTACGATGCGACATCTTCGAGGTGGACATCCTACTCGCCCCTCTGGGTCATGACCTCGACTTTGGCCTCGGCCACGGCCGCCCGCTGCTCGGAGGCGGCGAGGCGGTCCTTGAGGGCGGCGACCTCGGCCATCAGGTTGCGCTGGGCCAGGAGTGCGTCGTTCAGCTCGGACTGGGTTTTCGATGCGGCGTCACGCTCGCTGCGCAGGCGCTCGATCTCATCGACCATGGCCACGGCCTCGGCATGGAGTTGGACGACCTGTCTGTCGAGCTCCCGGGCATCAGCGAGATATCTGACGCTCGCGGCGTGGAGCTCGTTGTTCTCGAGTTCGAGGTTCGCGGTATCGAGTTCGAACTTCTCCTCTATAAAGGCAATCCGCTCATTGCAGTCGGCCTCAATCTTTTCATTCCGATCCGTCGCCTCGGCGAGCTTGCGGCTGAATTCATCCACCTGGGCCATGAGCAGTGCGTTCTCGGTCCTGAGGTCGGCAGTCTCGCGCAGCAGCTTCTCCCGCCATGTCGCCTCGATCCGCTCGGCAGCCTCATCGAGGACGGCCTTCACGCCGGGCGTCTCGCTGATTTTTCTCTCGTTTGGGTTGTCTGTCATCGTGCGGCACTCCAATCAACAAAGGGCATGGCTTCGCCATGCCATACGGCTGGGGACAATGCACGGCCGCTGTTGATTTGTAGTCATCCTGCGATCGGTGAGTTCTAAAAAGGCGTCTCAGGTCATGCGTTCACGCAGGGTTTCAGTTGGAGAAATACCGCACTCTTATATAGTAACGCCGCTGCACTCGAGCTTATTGACAGATCGCGAAACGATGGACGGGCTCATTTCCTGACGCCCACCAATCCGCGTTCACGGAGCACGCGGTACAACGTCGATTTCGAGATGCCCGTGGCGGCGCAGATGTCAGTGATAGGCGTCTCGCAGGCGAGGTAGAGCTTCACGGCCGCATCGACCTTGACGTCTGCGACGCGCGGACGACCGCCGACGTTGCCGCCATGACTTCTCTTGATCGCGATTCCCTCAGCTTGACGCTGCCTGATCAGGTCGCGCTCAAGTTCGGCTGTGCAGGCGTGGGTTCCTAAGACGAAACGGCCGAACGCGGTATCCAGATCAACGGGTTGTTTCAAGGAAGTCAGTTTGACTCCGAGGTTTCGGAACATCAGGTCGTAGTTGAGCAGCTGCCTGGTCGATCTGGATAGACGCTCCCAAGACTCGACGACTACTTCATCGCCACGCTTCATTTTTTTGAACAACTTTTTCTGCTGCGTGCGGTCACCATCACGACCGCCAGTTTCTTTGTCCTTATAGATATGGCCATAGGGTACGCCGGCATTGACCAGCGCTTCGATTTGGCGATCTAATTTCTGTTCCTTTGTACTTACGCGTGCGTAGCCGTATCGCGTCATTTTTTAGCCTCCTGCCTCGTAGTTTGATTTTCCCATGAGGTTTGACAGGATGGTTTTGGCACTAGGTTTTGACACTCGATTTGCACGGTCTCGACCGCTCGATTTGCAAGTGCCGTTCAGCATACGTTTTGGAACGAACGGTTGGCGAATAGGCCTTATAAGTTGATGCGTCGAATATTCTACTACCAAATAGTAGTAGAATATTCTCGTACGATTGGAGGCCAATGGTTCAGATACACCGAAGGGTTCACGAGCGACACCCCGAGTTGGATGCCGGAGATGTCGAGGCGGCATGGGAGAACTACCGCTTCGCGGCCGTTCGTGTACCCGGGGAACAGGAGATGCGGACAGGCTACGACCCACATGGCCGGTATATCGAGATGGTCGGAGTCCTCCTGGCTGACGGCGTATGGCTTATCTATCACGCCATGACGCCGCCGAGCAAGAAGACGCTGAAGGAGATCGAGAGCGCGAGAAGGAGAGGTTACTGATGGAGTTCAGGCTTGCAAACGGCACCGTGATCACGGACGAGGACATCGAGCGCGAGTGCGCGGAATATGAATCCGGCTCTTGGACGGGGGCCCTGGCAAACCTCCGCGTCGGCCGCCCAAGGCTCTCCGAGGGAGAGGCCAACGCCAATCTGTCTTTCAAGTGCCCGAAAACGGGCGCCGATCTCATCGAGAGGGCGGCCACCGCGTGCGGGATGCGGAAGTCGGAGTTCCTGCGCTCGGCTGCGCTCGAGAAGGCTGAGAGAATCCTCAGGTCGGCATAGCCTCACGGCGCGCCTTTCCGTGGGAGCGAAATGGGCTATATCGCGCTTATGTTAGTGATATAGCTAACGTAAGCGCGATTAAACAGGGCGCCGGGCAAGGCGTCTGCTTTATTCAATGGTGGGCCCCTTTCGCGATTCCCTTGCCGATGGCCCCACTGCAAACGGGTATAAAAGTGTTAGCCAAATCACTAACATAATTAGGAGGCGATTGCCATGGGCAGGTGCGAGCCGAGGACAAATGAGAACGACCCGGGGCTGATCACGCCGCCGGAGGGCATCGACGAGCTGGGCGACGCCGTCAAAAGCGAATTCGACGTGACCACCAAGCAGGTCTGCCGGGCCCTGCAGTGTACGCGCCCGTTCGTGCTGTCACACTGCAAGCATATCCGGCACATCTATGTGTCGGGCGATTGGTCCGATAAGGTCGGCCTCGGGCCCGGCGGCGGCTTCATCTGGTCCCGCAAGGAGCTGCGCGACTTGGCGGTGAACGGCACGGTCGAGAGGCGCACCCGAGTCGTCGGCGCGGCGGATATTCTCGCGGGCAGCCGGGAGGCGATGGATTGGCTCGAGGCCGCGGCCGCCGAGGCGGCCGAGTTGGGCAGCGACCCGCGCCGGTCGCGGGCGGATGAAGTTAAGTTCCGCGAGCTGTCCCGCGAGGTCTTCGAGAGGGTGTACCTGCCTGACGAGTGGAAACCTGCCTATAACGCGGCGAGGCTCAAGAGGTCCCAGATGCACTGGGTCGACCTCGGCGAGCACCCGCGGTCATTCGACGAGCTGGGGACCGTGTGGAGGACGACCGCGGACCGCAAGGGTTACGGGGACACGGACGAGGAATGGTCGAGGGCGTATCGACGCAACGGAGCGGTGCGGCTCACCATCACCCTGCCCGACGGCGCGACCAAGGTCATGTATGCGCCCGACCAGACGCCACGGGCGTGGTTCGACGACTTCCTGGCGACAATTTTGCCTGTCGAGCTGCTGCCGCAGGACTACATCAGGGATGTCGTGTTGGGAGACGACCACATGGAGCCCCATGAACTCAAGCTGTACGGCTAGTCCAGCCGCCGAGAACATGCCGGTGCTCCAAAACCCAACAGAATCGCGAATGAGCACATGAATTGACCGCCCGGGAGTACGTGCCCGGGCGGTCAATTCTATCGACCATGGGTGAGATCCCGTGCGCATTGTCGGACATTTGAATTGTCCGACAATGTCTGACAGCCCTGTCAGACATTCGCGCACGATCAAGCGAGCTTCGCGAGCGATTTCAGGCCGCATGCGGCCCAAGCTGCGGCTTTGCCGCGGGTTCAATGTCTGACATTCCCAATGTCTGACGTTGAACGAAGCTGGCGTGCAAACTGACTCTTAAGGGTCAGTTTGCACCATCCCAATGTCGCGATTTTGGATGGTGCCGCCACGGCGGTCGCATCTTCGAGGGGAACACCCGGTGCTGGGTCGATAAATCATCCGTGTCCGTTATCGTAATAATCTCCCGCAGGCACCGCCGCGCACGCCACCGTACCCGCGTCTTTTATCGTAATAATTTGGAATCTGGCGCCTTTTCTCCCTTGTCCGTTATCGTAATAACAAGGAGCGCGAGCGTCCTCCCCCGGTCCAAGGGCGGAGCCCTGGCAAGCGCCGAACCGCCCGGGTCGGCGGCAGACTTGTACACACATTTACGATGGGGGTACAAGTATGCGTCTCTTGCGGGATTTCTCGTTTATCGGCAGAAAATCGAGGTCAGAAGATGGATGAGTTCTTGAGTATTGAAGATCTGCGGTGGGAGTTCGGCGCGTCGCGAGCATGGACGTACAAGTATCTGGCGCCGCATATCAAGTCAATTACCCTGAAGTGCTCGACCGACGACGGCGAGCGCCTGTGCAAGCGTTATAGCCTCGATGATGCACGGCGCGTGGTCGCTGAAAAGGCTCGAGCCGAGGTCTATTCCGTGCCCGTTAAAGCGGACCCCGGAAAAAGCAACTATGCTCCGTACCGCCGCCCGCGGCGCGTGCGAATCAAGACGAGCGCGTACATCGCCGAATATATCGTCGGCTTCGGCCACCTCTGGCAGATCGACGAGATTGCAGAGGAATACTGCGGCAAGCGCTCAAGAGAGGCGGCATATCAATTCATCTACCGTAACGCCTGGATCGCAATCGTGTTCGGCAACAAAACTTTCTATATCCCGAGGCGCACCGCACCGCAATTCGTGGCGGCAGCAGTCGAGGTGTTCGGAGACGCCGCCCACACCGTCGAATACGCACGCGGTGGGCATAAAAGTGACGCCACGGAATAGCGGCACTATGTAACAAATGAATAAGTGAACGGCGTAAAAAGTGAAAAACCGAACTACGTAATATCGACAATGCGACATAACGCAATAACGACAAAGCGGAATAGTCGCACTATGTAACTACGTAATAACAGAACTATTGAACATCGGGCTATTCGGTCCTGAAATCTGTCCGCAAGAGTCGTACGCTGCCGTACAAAATGACCGGCAGCGTACCGCCGCAAGCGGCGCACGCTAGGGCTCTGCCCTAGTACCCGGCACTCGCGGCGTTAGCTCATTGTTCTGCAATTCAACGGTTACGTTTTTCAGTTTTGTCGTTATCACGTAGTTCGGTAATTACACAGTTACATAGTGTCGTAATTGCTTTGTTCGGCTGTGTCGCAGTTCAGATATGAACAACCGCCGCAGGCGCCGGGTACTAGGGCAGAGCCTTGGCAGTACGCGGATGGCCGAAACGCAGTTTTGTACGGCAGCGTACGACACTTGCGGGCGAGCTCCGGCTATGTCATTGCTGAATTACGACAAAACGCAACAACAAAGCTGTGTAACCGCGGCATAACTGATTTACAGACGATATGAAGAACGTAATGAATGAACTAGTGAACTGCGACACAGCCGAAAAAGCGAACAGCTATAAACCCAAAAAACGCATTGAAACAGGCGAGATGTTTTAAATCTCAGCCCACAAATCGAGAACAGTGGCGCCCCGACGAACCGTGGCAAAATAGTCGCAGTAGTCATAGGCATCATCGGGACTGCGCATCAACAACTGCATGTCGAAATCCCATCGTCTGACGTATCATCCGGTTGCGCTGCCGCTCGATCTCGATCGCATCCAGCAGGAGGTGGCCATCATCGTTGGTCATTTGAAACTCCGATCTAGGCGATTGCCTTTTCCTTAGCGAAGGAAATGAACTTCTTCAGCGACCAGATGCCGTCTCTGAATTGAGGCGGGCATACCTTTTGAGACTGTTTAATCTGAACAATAAGATGTGTACCAGTAAAACCTGGTTTCGGCATTGATTGGAGCAGTCATGGCGATATGCGAAATTGCGGTCGTATTCGATGAGAGCGAAATGGCTTTGATCCAGGCTCATGCGGGCACCTCAAATATGTCCTTTTCCGAGTTCGTGAGAAGGGCTGCGCTTGAGAAAGTCGAGGACATGGTGGACATCGAAGCATTCAACGAAGCGCTGATGGAAGATGACGGTACCCGCTACTCAATGGCCGACGCCATGTGTATGGCCATGAAGGGCGAGTAGCCGTTTGCGGTGCCAAGCTGACCGCTCGCGTTGAGCGGCGGCAGCGCCCGTTGAAGCGATAGTTCCGCAATTTGTTTCACGAATTACCGTCGAAATGTTTCACGCGCTGATAGATGCAAGCACTGCTTAAGGGCACACCCAAAGCACCACAAAGCGCCGCCATGCAGGTCAAGGCCGAAAAATCGACCTCACCAGATGCGTTTTAAGACACGGAAAAGGGGTGTCGCGAACATCCACACCACCCTAGGTTCAATCGCCCCGCAAATCGAATCCTGTTGAGCCTTCTACCTGCGAATTTGTGATATCTGCTACCGCCGTGTCGTGAGCGAGAATCGTGTCCGCACGGGGCGATATTTTAGGTAAAACACCCGAGGGAAAGGAATAGCATGAGCGACACACAGGAAATCGTTCAACGACTCGAACGCGAGATGGCAGACCGAGCTGCCGCAGTTGAGAAGGTTGATGCTTTTAAGAACCAGCTCGCACAGGCCGTCAAGGCCTTCATGGCCGCCGACGAGGCAGTTCGCAGCCTCAACGACTATGACAGCGAGGTCGACACCCAAATTGCAGCTGCCATTGACGAGCACCTTCGAGCAATCGACAGACTGTGCCGCTTCGGCATCGACGGTGGATTCGGCGAGGAGCATCCCGTTAAGGAGTACTAGACCGCTGCATGGCCATGGAAGTAAAGTAAAAGAGGGTCGAACCAGAAGCAGTTCCCGGACAATTGGCGTCCGGCCAGACACTTCGGTTCGACCCTTTCTTTCAGGATTCTGTAACAGCCGATCTTATCGAAACCGTTGTAAAACCCCTTGTTTCAACTATGGGGAGTTTCAAAGCGATGCCACAGACGAATCGTGGATAAGGTTTAGACCATTGGAGGTCGATAATGTCGTTTGAAAAAACTCTTAATCCTTGCCTTAAAGATGCGATTGCCGCCTACCTCGAAGGAGAAGAAAAAGCGAAAGCTAACATAGGGTATTTGGAATTTGACTGTGACTATTGCCTACTACAAAGTGAAATTAGCAGCGCTGAGATTGAGCGTTCGATTACTGAGGAACAGGCATGGTATCTTCGTAAGAAGTATTTAGGAATCAAGAGAACGGATATCTAAATAGATTGACTCCACGGATACTCTTAAGCTTAAGAAAGGCTATGGTGGAGCCAATGGAAATAAGATTTCTATTTTGCTAAAAGGTGGATGCTTAAGTTTCCTTCCATTTTCCGAAAGCCGTTTTATGAAATATCAGAAATAGCTAAACGAGTAATTGCACTCAATTGCAAAACTGGCCCAGCTGCGTTCCGACTTAGAGATTTCTGTTGTCTGGTTCATCTGCCAGATAGTCGTGGGGAACATAGTCAACGTGATAACGCTTTTCAAGTTCCTCGATAAACCGATCGACCTTTCGAGCATTTTGGTAAACCTTTTCGAGTGTGCGGAAAACAGCTTTCTCGTTGTACGCGGGAAGCCCCTGGGCATTCACGAAGTACATCAGCTGATTGAGGTTCGTTCCTTCCTTCAATAACTCATGATGGAGTTTTTCAACTTCCGCAATGTCAAAATTGAATGATTCGATCTTTCCGTAAATTGCGCTACGGCGAACCAGTTCGCTTACAGAAATGCCAAGAGCCTCCGCACGCTGCTCGATCGCCTTTTTTTCTGAAGCGGTAAGCATCACATGAAACGAAACGTCGCGTTTCTCGGCGATGGCTTCACCGCACTCGCCAGATTTTTTTGGAGTGTGTTTGCGCTCCTGCTTCTGCAGCGCTTTATTTTTTACGCGTTCGATTTTCTTTCCGGCCTCAAGATCGTCGAGAGAAATCGAACGGCTAATCAAAACGGAGCGGATTAGTTCAGCTTCCGTGCAACCGACTTCGTCGCAAAGTCGTTGAAGGGCTTCCTTTTCTCCAGGGGTCAACGTCGCTTCGACTTTCTCGCTTCGTCTCATTTTCATCCCTTCAGTTTCGGAGTGGCCTCCGAAACAAGATTCGGAAAGGTGCGCCGAATTTTTCCCGGCTGCGAAACCGTTTCGCGCGAAACGGAACCCAGCTTTGCCTGTTTTCTTTTCCCGTAGGAGGGAAAAGCAAGATCGTAAATGGCCATAGTACATGCTTGCATGTAATTATGGCCATTTACGTACATCTTGCAATCTCCGGAACGGGGATTGGGCGAAACGCAGTGTAGACGTGGAATGAGAGGCCTCATTCCAAGCGAGAGGCCTCGCGGCGTTGCAACTGCGTGAAGACCGTGAACGGAAGCGAATTTTTAACGCGAAAGATGCTGAGTGTTAGAGATTCGCTGTAGCGAGAGCGGAGCGGGTTTGCGGCGCCCACGACGCAAAAATTCGACTTGTCGAATCGTTTTTCGATACGCTTGCGAAAAAGTTGAGGCAGCTTTCGGCATTTCAATGACGCGGATAGTCTTTAGTGAGACTCGTAGCGTTGTTGGATTGTCGAAAGGTACCGTGAATCGCATTACGGTTCGAAAGGCAATCCGATTTTCATGCGGCGTGTACACACGCCTATGATCGCGACCTTCGGTCGCTATCGATTTTCAAAAAATCTCGTTTTGTTTTGACGCGATTTGAAATGCGATATGAAAAGCGAGGCGGGTAAACGAAACGCCCACGCGAGTCGCTTTGACTTTTGCGCGGGCGTTTCGAATCAAATGAAAATCAAGACGGCGAGATTTTGAGTTTCACGGTGTAGATCTCAGAAAACGAATCTAAAGAATGCGGCGTCGATTTCACTTCGCCCGCAGCATTACGGCGCAAGAACATCCAAGGGAACAACTTGGACGCCGCAGTCGGTAACATAGGCTTGTGAGCCAAATCCAATAATCGCTACTTTAGAAACCGGCGGGGTGTTTCCAGCAGCAACCATACGTTCCTCAACAGCAACAAGATTGTCAGACGCCTCTTCTATTTGAGCAGAGCTGAGTTTGACTTCGACCGGGATCCAGATCCCACCAGGAGCCGCAATGACTGCATCGACCTCTAGATCGCGAGAATCGTGATAGTGATAGAGATTCATTCCGTTTGCTCGCGCATAAACCCACAAATCATGGAGTGCCAGCGATTCGAAAAGTAGTCCAAGCGTCTTGAAATCTAACAGCAAAGTCTCCGGAGTCGCCCCGAGCGCAGCGGCCGCCAGTGACGGGTCAGCAAGATGATGCTTCTTTGATTCTCTTAAGTGCACCGGAGATCTCATTGCTGGATTCCACGCGGGAATATCGCGAACGAAGCTAACCCGTGCGAGAAGAGATATATACGATGCCGCCGTTTGTCTCGACACCTCTCCACCAAGATCGGCTACGAGCGTCTTGAGTGTCGCCAAAGTGGATTCATTACGCGCAAGCGATTCGATGACAGCTTTGACCTTTTCGGGATCGCGTCGAGAGCCATCAACACGAGACAGATCTTCTTCGGCGACTATGCCGATGTAACGTTTCGCCATCGCCGACGCAGCCAGCGCATCGCGACCGACCGCCGCGGGCCATCCGCCACGGACAATGTACTCGGCAATCGAGGCAGAGTCCAACGATCCGAAAGCGCCATTGAACTTTTCGCCAGAAATAATGCCCGACAGCTTAACCGCACCGCTAGATTTCCCAAGTTCGAAAAGCGTCATGGTATCCATGCGCAATTTAGCGAACCTTCCAGCGCCACTGTGCATCGGCCGTTCATTGTCTCGCGGCGTCGCCGACCCCGTAAATATGAACTGTCCAGGCTCGCCGCCGCGGTTGTCGCACTCAAACCGCGCCGCGTCCCAAAGTTTCGGAACCTCCTGCCATTCATCGATCAGCCGCGGTACCTCGCCTGCAACGGCAAGCGCCGGGTCCGTCTCGGCACGCAAGCGATTCTCGAAGTTGCGCGACGGGTCCATGAGAAGGAGCCTGGACGCCGCACGGGTCCCGGCCGTGGTCGTCTTTCCACACCATTTCGGTCCTTCGATGAGAACGGCGCCGAATATCCCTAGCATCTGGTCGAGCTCATTTTCGATAATTCGAGTGTAGTACTTTTTTGGCATATTTTTCACCATTGATTACCAGCGCGTTTAACTAAATTTACCGTTTTCATTTAACCAGATTTTGCTTTTTTGATTAACCAGATTTACGCATTTCAGTTAACGAAACAGATTAAACATGACGAGTCAAGCCACGACAGGCTCGCGTCGTACTGCGGCCTGGCGCCGCACAACCGCCAGTCGGAGACCTCGATCTCCTCGGTGACGGCATCGCGCCAAGGCAACAAAAGGCTGAAGAACCTGCTCATATTCTCGTGCAACTGCCTTGCTCGGACAGAGGGAAGATGGGGCGACCACTACGCCAGGCGCCGAGAACGGGGCATACCGCACGGCAAGGCACTCAAAGCGCTGACGCGAAAGAGGTTGAAGGTCACCTACGCGATCATGCGGGACAGGGTGCCCTAAGCCACCTAGTCGAAGCACAGCACTCCGAACAGGCTGGAGTCCGCCGGTCGAAAGGCCTGGCGTCAGCATTTCGCGATTCGATCTCGTGAACGGCATTCCCCGGTTGACAAAACTATAGGAACACCCGTGCTGTTACCCCTGCCATGCGTGTGATTGAGTATCTGCTAGCTTAAGCACTGCTGAATATCGCGTAACAGCACCGCCGTTATCGTGTGCGGGCATCTGGCAGACGCTGGTCCCTGCGCCCTTTTATTGCTAGCGCTCCATCTGCAGAGCTGCCGCATGATGGTCTCTCCCATGTCGGCCCAGATCGCGTCTATGTGGAACCTCCTCGTTCAGTCGACCGCATGGCGGCACGAGTGTAACGGGGTGCCTGGAGATGCATTTAATAGCGGTGCCTGACGGCAATATTCAGTCGGGAAGGCAGCGGTGCTGATTCGCAATACAGGTGGTGTCGAAAGGGCCTAGGACTCATGTGATTGCATAAGCCGCAACAGTGCTGAAAAGGCTAACTGCTTTTGTTCGTGCATTGGCATCATATTCATAAAAACAACCGGTCCCGACGTTGAATCTAAAATCATCGTTTAGCATTGATCCTGGCTGTTTCCAGAAAGCCACTAGTTTTTAACTCATACATGAAAAGGAGGTGACGAAAATGGAGAAAGAGGAAATCGAGCTGGCCAGCGATAAATCGGCTTCCGACATCGAGATCACTGTTGAAGAACTTCTGGACTTCGGCATTGATGTTGATCAGGTTATACAGCGCCGCTGCTAAGGCCTGATAACACAATCGCCTCCGTTTAATGTGACGGAGGCGATTCCTATTCACCCGAAAGAAAGGAGCTCAAGTTGAAGGTTGATTTCACTCTGATCAATCCGGTGAATCACTACAGGAAGACCCTTGTTGATAATCTGGCCATCTTGAATCTAAGGGCCGTTTCTGAAGCAGCGGGATTTTCAACTCACGTTATTGACTTTCAGCGTAAGTTCCTCGAAGAAGAAAAGACTTTTTCAAAAGAAATCTATCGGTGGTTCTCCGACGAAATAAAAGCAATCGACTCCCATGTTTTTGGTGTTTCAATCATGAACGCCTCTTATATCTGGGGCATCATGATAGCGAAGATTATTAAACGGGCTCATCCCGAATCGGTTATCATATTTGGTGGTCCCCAGATCACTTCACTTCGAGAAATGGTTTTTCAGGATTGTCCCGAGGTTGACTTTCTATCGATCTTTGATGGGGAAGAAACCCTCCCGCTTCTACTCGAATATATTGCTTGCGGCGCTCAGGGCGATTTACCTAAAAATTCGATTTCTAAAACCGGGGATTCTGGATTATGCGAGTTGATTGAATACGACATTAACAACCTTCCGGAACTCGACTACTCCAATTCATACGGCATGAACGTGGTCAACATTGAGGCAGGTAGAGGTTGCCCGTTTAATTGCTACTATTGCTCATCCAGAGTGCTTCTCGGTCAGAAAGCGCGATTTCTTAATGTCGACAAACTGCTCGAAACCTCGCAGCGTGTCTACGATTGCATGGCAAAAACCGGCACTCTTTCTTCAATTAACTATAACCATGATAACTTTTTAGCATCGCACAAGTACTTCTTTGAATTTGCAGTCAAAAAATATGCAATGAATTATGATTTCAAATACAACTGTGAGGGACGAATCGATACGATAACTCCCGAGATCATTGGCCTACTTAAGGCAACCGGATGTATCTCCGTATTTGTTGGCTTGGAAACTGGCTCGCAAAGAATACAGCGAATCTGCCGGAAAAACTTGAATCTTAAAAAAGTAATTCCTACGGTAAAATCCATCATTTCCTCTGGCATGAGATTCGAAACCAATTTTATCATCGGTTTTCCAGAAGAAACATATTCCGAAGTACTCGACACCCTTGCCCTTGCTCAAGAAGTCGCGTCGACCAGTTTTATGTCAAACGTTGACTTTTCCTATATGAGCCCAGAGCCTCTTACTGATGTTGCTCAAGGGGTGAATAAAGAGGATTATATCATCGTAAAAGAATCTCAGTATTACTTAGATTTACTTGCTGCCGGAATTGACCCAAACAGCCTGTCACCTCTTCATTTCAATCATCTGTACACAGTCAGGAATGAAAATTACGACATTCTTGACGTGCTCGCGCGTGCCGATACGTATTTTGATTTGATAAACCATTTTAAATTCGCAACCTACCTTATGATTCATCGAGATGGTAGAAGCATTGAAGATATTTTTGAAATGTGTCGCGATCGTGATGCATTTGCCGTTGCAGAAAGCTATACGGCAACTCTAGATCAAGCTGGGGTGTATTATGCGGTTTCTTGTTTCGAAATCGACCGGCTGGCAATAGTTCGTCGAGAAGAAAGAGCGCAGGATGTCCTATTCTATCGATACCCTGTTCAAAAGCTTTATCAGCTCTTCATTGAGACTATGAACATTTCAGGCTTCGAATCAGTGGCGAGCACCCCGACAAAAATAGTCGTTAGGAGTGCCAAATGAATAAGAATGCCACTGCGCAGCTGCACATCTATTCCGCCTTTTTCGTTCTCGCGGGATTTGTTTTAAATCGGGGAGTGTTTCTACTTTTCCTTGCGGATAAAGGAATGTCTGTCACGGAAATCGCGCTTTATCAAGCCCTGTACAACATTGCAACGGTCGTCCTCGAGCTGCCAACAGGGCTGGTAGGCGATTTCTTTGGAAAGAAGTTCTCGATTCAAGTGGGCGTTCTGCTTCTTTTCTTCCATACGGCTGGCATGCTGTTGCTCTCAGGCCCCTTTCTCGTCGCGCTTTCCCTTGTTGAGGCACTCGCCTACTCCCTTCAATCGGGATCCGAACAAGCACTTTTATATGAAATTGCCCGAAATGCCGGTCAAGGAGAGCGCTTCCTCACCATCAACGCTCGGCTGCTTGCCGCGCAATCAATCGCGACGGGAGTGGCAATCGTACTTGGATCATTCATTGCCCAAGTATCTTGGAGTGCCCTCTACGTATGCGTTTCCGTTTTCTATCTCCTGCAGCTTTTCCTTCTGTATCCCATTGAGAGGATGGAAACGACTCATTCCAAAAACTCTGGGGAGGAAAGGTTTGACGTAGCCAAGATCTTCAGACGCGAAACCTGGTGCATTGGAGAATCCGCTTTTGCGGTGTTGCTTCTTCTAATCGGCACAAGCATGCTCGACGGATTCTACGGGAGTTATTACAACTTGAATCAGTTGGTATTCGACGCATTTGATGCTCCCGTCTCCATAATAGGAATCTTTTTCGGTGCATCCTATGCAGTAAATGCGACGGCCTACATTGCAGCAGATTTCTTCTCATCGCGTTTCGGGAAAAGAAATACCATGCTCGGCTCGATGCTAATCGAGGCCGGCCTTTTCATGATTCTTCCGTGGCTCGCTTCAAATCCGCTGTGCTTGTTTGGCCTTAGCATGGTGCTTTGCTTTCTCCCAGAAGTGGTGTACATCACTTCGGAAAACTTAATCCAAGACGCGATAGCGGACGATCTCCGCGCGACGATCCTTTCCGTCGCGTCTCTGGTAAGGGCTCTCTTTTCTGCAATGTTTTTCTCCATATTTGGATATGTGTTGGGGTTATATCCCATTCAGATAGCGCTCGGTGTTATTGGCGCAATCGCGATAGCAATTACCGCCGTTGTTTCTTTAAAAATGGTAGGAATACATGTCTCCAAGAATTGATATATCGATTGACGAGCTGCCCGAAGCGTCGAGCCTTCTTGATGGACATGACTATTCGTCACAAATCATTCAGCGTATCGCCGGGGTTCCAGTAATACTCGATGCATCGGGATGCCCTCATTCCCCTTTTTTCGAAGTTGAATATGATGACAGGACGATTAGGTTTACAAGTCGACATGATAATGAGCATATTGTCGAGTTGGGGAGGAAGCTTGACTACGTCCATCACAATTGCAGCGGCTTTCTAAAGACTTTCTTTTTGAGAATAGATGTAATTGATGGTCACTGCTATTCGCTAAGCAATCATGCAAAGTCGCTGTCCATTGCATTCCGGACCGGAGGAAGGGTGGGACCATTTTTACATCTCCTCTCTTCTCACTATTTTTGTGTCAATGATTTTTCTGTTACGCAAATCGGAAGGCAGGAAGTCAAACTGAGCAGCGCTGCGTGCACTCAGACTATGACGATAAAGCGCATCGAGAATAGATGGATTGACGTCTTGTGTTTTCTTCTCGGAAGAACCATGGCAAGCTGCAATACAAACATGCCCTTATTAATTGAGCGCTATTGCAAGAGCGCGCGGCTGCACCATGGATTATCTGGCATAGAGGCTGTTATCGTTTTTTCAAACAAGCACTCTCCCTATTTCGCCGACGAAGAAGGACGTAGGAACATCCTCTCTCTCGTTGACACAGAGGCAATCAGAAGACTTCTGTCGCCGAAACTGAAAGATCCTTCCTTCGATTACGGCGTGAATAAATCCGATGAACAAAGAGAGATAACTGCGAAATTATCAATTTCATACGACAAATACTACCCCAATAAAAAGATTGTAAAACTTATAGCGCTTCAATTAGCATCGTCAGGCAGGTATCATCCAAAACTCATGTCGAGTGATTATTTCTCCCCTCAATCGGATTGGGCGGATATACACCTGCTTTTAATTCCGAATACTTTCAATGACCCTATTTTTATCTACTATCAACTCGCACTACTGACGGGCTTGGGCAACCGAATGCGTCTCCAAAAGTATTTATCGGTTTTGAGCAGGTATTTTTCTGGCATGATTTCGCGCCAGGCGTTTAACGAGAGAGCCGTCGAACTGTTTGGCGAGGCTGCGTGTTTTCTGCCGATCGGACGACTCTCCAGCGCCTTCTTCATGCGAAACACTTTTCCAGAAGAAGGCTTGAGGGAAAGGATATTAAATGTTCTATTGGAACGATAGTGCTTATATCAGGAGAGATTCCAACGAACTTATATTGCAAGGATTAAAATCGCGAGTGAGGGTCAAAATCTCTGATTTGAGTACAAATCTTTTTGAGCAGCTCGCCAAACAAAATATGATAGATGAGACGAACCTTGAAGCTCGCGAGCAACGATTCTTGCTAAGGCTCAACGAACTTGGTTTTCTAGAAACTGAAGAATACGAGCTGGAATCACCCCACTCGAGGACAGCTCGCTTTTTGTCTTATTATTCCGACGCTCCACTGACGTTACTTAAGCAAATCGGCACCGTTCATCTTGCCATCGTTGGTATGGGCGGCATAGGGCAGGTGGTGGCGGAGCATTTGGCTGCTGCTGGAGTTCGGCATTTTACATTAATCGACGGGGATCGAGTTGAGAGGTCAAACGTAAATCGTCAGTTTCTTGTTGGTCCCGACGAAATAGGAGAAGCAAAAGTAGAGGCAGTTTCCAAAACACTTGTTAATCGCTATCCGGATCTTTCGCTTAATCCAGTTGCGTCTTACGTCCGCTCTGCCGAAGAACTCATGCGTTGCGTTCCTTCGAGGACTTCAATGCTTGTTTGCGCTGCAGACTGTGTGGAGGGGGTCAATCCCAGGTCAATAGTTCTTGAAGCATGTATAGAAAAGGACATTCCCTGTGCATTTTGTGCTGTTGGAGTAGCTGATGGGGAAATTGGTCCTATTCTCGAAAAGCAGGGCGATATGAAATCCTATCTCTCTTTCCTCCAGCGAGCCGAAGAGAACATAGTCCGCATGCCCGTGCCAAAGGGATCAATTTGTTTTACGAACACTCTTGTGGGAACTGCACTGGCAATGGAGATATACCGATATCTTTGTACAGGATCGAGCCCCATGCATCAACATACATGCTTCTGCTCCTTCATGAACTTTAAGGGTTTAATGTACAAGAGGGTAGGCAGCGAGAATGATACGAATTCTGTAAAGAAATCCCTGTGAAGCATTGACTTGAAAAAACCCTGTTCTTCGCCCGTAGGAATGGCAGAAGGCTCGAAAATATGGAAAGCAACAGATAAAGAAAGGGATTAAACGTTGGGGCTCTATAACAAAAAGGGGCGCTGTTTTTCTACCTTGGTGTCGGTTTTGAGTACTGAACATAGTTAGTACTGTCGTTCTACAAGAACGGTACTGCCTCTCCGCGCAAGGCGGTCCCGGCTTTCCACTACACGGATGCCGACGCCAGCTCCAGCGCGATCGCGTCGAAAATGTTGGTGTAATGGTGGCACCCTAACGTCCGTTTAACGAAGAACCAGGCGATGAGATTTTGAGCTTCAGGCTTTAGATCTCAGAATAGCGATGCGCTGTTTTTAGACACCAAGCGTATCGACCGGAGCGATAACGATGCCTTCGCTAGTTACGTGAGCCGGCATACCAAACCCGATGACGATGAGTTTCGCCGCAGGCGGCCTCTCCCCGCGATCGACCAGCTTTCGCTCGAGTCGAAGCAGATTTTCCACTGCCTCTGGGACTTGGGGGCTCCCAAGCTTGACCTCAACGGCAACCCACGAGCCGTCACGACGATGGACAATCGCGTCGACCTCCAGGTCGTCAGCGTCGTGGTAGTGGGATACGGTCGCATCGCTGACCGCCGCGTAAACCTTGAGATCGTGCAGCACGAGGGATTCGAAGAGCAAGCCAAGGGTCTTCGGATCGGATGACAACGACTCCGGGTCCGCGCCGATGAGGGCGACGGCGAGCGATGGGTCCGCAAGGTGCCGCTTCGCGCCCTGCCGCAGCTTCACCGGCGACCTGAGAGCCGGATGCCACGCGGGGACATCGTCGACGATATTGATACGGCGCAGCGCGTCCATGTAACCGGTAATCGTATTCTTTGAGACGTCAACGCCCAAATCCCTTTCGATGGACTTCATCCCGGCAAGGGTCGATTCATTGCGCGCAAGCGAAGAAAGCAAGGCCCTTACCTTAACCGGGTCGCGTTTCACTCCATCCGCCCTCGAAACGTCAGACTCGCAAACACCGTCAATATAGGCGGCGGCTATCCGCATCGCGTCGGCAGTTGTCTTACCGACCGCTTGGGGCCAACCGCCGCGGCAGAGCAAATCCGCGATACCGGCGATACCGGCGATGGATCCGAGTGACGCCGCAACGGGATCGCCGGCGAGCAGCGCCCCAAGCGAGACGGCTCCTGACGAAATGCCGAGCTCGAAAAGCGTCATGGTATCCATCCGCAAACGGGCGATTCGACCCACACCGCTGTGCATCGGCTGGTTCTCGGCTCGCGGCGTCGCAGATCCGGTGAGAATGAACTGTCCGGGCTCCCCTCCCCTGGCATCGCATTCGAATCGCACGGCATCCCATAGCTTCGGTTCCTCCTGCCATTCGTCGACAAGCCTCGGGGTCGGTCCGACAATTGCCTGGGCCGGATCGAGACGAGCGAGCTGGAGGGCCGCAAAACCGCCAGATGGGTCGGAGAGAGATAACGATGACTCGGCAAATCTCTGGGCTGTCGTTGTCTTTCCACACCATTTCGGCCCCTGAATGAGCACGGCACCGAAAATGCCAAGGTCGCGCTCGACCAAGCAGTCGACGCACCGTCCTATATACCTATCCATCGCCTTTCCCTCCAATCATCCACTTGAAATTATACTGTCTATCTGCGTCGTTGGGACAAATAACGATGACTTATTGGGACAAATAACGATGACTTATTGGGACGATTGACGATGGTTCGTTGGGACGATTTCCATTTTCTTAAGGCACTAATCAACGAGACCCACTGTGAACTATGAGACGGATAAATTTAGCTGACGCCTCTCATGAGTTCAGCAATGCTGATTTGAAATCCGTCGGCAATCTTCTTGAGATTTGAGAGGCTAACATTACGCCGCCCGACTTCAATGCTCGCGTAGTAGGAACGATCCATTTCAATCAAATTGGCAAACTGCTCCTGGCTGCACCCGAGTCCAGCGCGGAGCTCTTTACATCTCAAGCCGAATGATTTCTGAAGCGTCTTCGTATCCATGACAAGAAGAGTCATGGATTGTTGTATTTATGCCAACGGACTATATACAATAATCCCAGTTGAGGCGCATAATTATCTCTATTGGAAAGAGCTCTGATGCCCAGTCGGATAGGGCACGGAAAAGGAATGGAACCGCACAATGACTCAGGGAAAGCACTTCGCTGCCGGTGGCGATCACTTCGCCGCACTGCCAAACAAAAAGATTCACACTCCGAAGGGGATCGCGCGTCTGACCGTCACCGCGGCGACCATGGCCGCCATGACCGGATCGAGCCTCATCTCACCGTTCACGGCATTCGCCCAGACCGGTGACGGGGGCACACAGCACCCCGCCGTGATGTCGCCGATCGCCGCCCACGCCGGCGCGGCATCCGGTACCGGCGCGAAATCCGCCGCACAGACCATCGCGGACCTGCAGAAGGCGGTCGACGAGGCGAAGGCGAAGGAGGACGCCGCCAAGGCATCCTACAATGAGGCCGCCGGCCCCTACAACGAGGCGGCTTCCGCCCGCGACCAGGCCAAGGCATCCTACGATTCTGCAGTCAATGCCGGTACGGCAGCCGACCGAGCGGCAATGGACGAGTACGCCCGTCAGGTCGCGGAGGGCAAGGACGCCGCCGATGCCGCCGGCAAGGACCTCGAGCAGGCGAAGGCGGGTCTCGCAGACGCCAAGGCGGATGCGTCCGAGAAGGACGAAGCGTACCAGTCCGCCCTCAAGGCGGCCCAGGATGCCAAGGATGCCCTCGATAAAGCCAAGGCAGATGCTGTAAGCGCCACCCCGGAGGCAATCAGTGCCGCCGAGCAGGCCGTGCGCGACGCCCAGGCTGCCGTGGACAGGGCACAGGCCGAACTGGACAACGCCAACGCGACGCTTGCCGATGCCCAGTCCAAGCTGGTTGCGGCCCAGTCTGCAAAGGATTCCGCCGATTCTGTCCTCGCTGCAGCCAGGCAGAACAAGGACGCGGCGGATGCGAAGGCCGCAGCCGCCAGCGCCGCCTACGAGAAGGCGAAAGCAGACCTCGCCGCAGCGGAGGCAGGCGCGAGCGGCCCGGAGTACGATGCGGCAAAACAGAAGGTCGCGGACGCGGAGGCAGCCCTCGCTGCCGCACAAGCGACACAGTCCCAGTGCGAGTCCGAGCTCGAGCAGGTACAGTCCGCTGCGGCAACGGCACAGGCCGACCTGAATGATGCCCAGGTGGCCCTCTCCGCGAAGCAGCAGGCCGCGGCCGATGCCGAATCCGGTGTGAACGCCGCCCAGTCCGCCCTCGATGCCGCGAACGCCGGCCTCGATGCGGCCAAGCAGGCGAATGCCGACGCCGTCGCCAAGCTGGATGCCGCGAAGCAGGCTGTCAAGGACGCCGAGTCCGCCAAGGCAGCCGCCGACGTAGAGCTCGCGAACGCCAAGGCCGCAAAGGATACCGCAGACGCCGCCGTGACCGCCGCCCAGCAGAAGGTCGACGAGGCACAGGCAAAACTCGATTCCGCCGACGCGCAGCTCAAGCAGGGAGCCATCGGTTTCTTCAAGGCCATGGGTGCCGATTCAGCCATCGAGATCATCCAGAACTGCACGTACAAAGACTACACCGAGATCGGAAACAGTCTCGACGCAACGGGCCTTGAAAACATGCTTTCGTCCATCACGGTCATGAAGAACGTGAACGCCTACCGTAAGTCCGTCGGCCTTTCCGAGCTTGAGGTAAGCTATAAGCTCATTGCGGCAGCGATTGCAGATGCAAACTATTCGACGAAAAATGTAGAGCATGCCCAGCAGTTCGATGTCGGTGAAAACCTTGCCTGGAGCTATCGCGACCCCTGCAAGGCCTGGATCTATCAGGAAAAGGATCTGTTTGACAAGACTGCAGCATCCCTTGGTGCGACGAATCTTTCCGGAAAGGACGCCTACGACTTCTGGTACGCCAACCAGGACAAGTTCGATTACTACCGTATCGGTCATTACATGAACATCATCAACCCTGACTATGCTTTCATGGGATGCGGTCTGAACGATGACACCCGTTTGACGTTCTCGCTCACGCTGCAATACGGCGGTTGGGCCGGTTCGGGCTGGAATACCGGAGCCATCTCCGTCGACGAGTACGAGCAGAAGCTGACCTCCTACATCAACGGCCTGAAGAACGCCAAGAGCGCACTCGACGCAGCCAAGGCCGATCTCGCAGCCAAGCAGCAGGCAGCCGCCGGCGCCGCAGCAACCGTCCAGCAGAAGCAGGATGCCTTCGATGCCGCACAGACAGGTGTCGATGCCGCGAAGCAGGATGTCACCGATGCCCAGCGTGCCGTCGATGTAGCCAAGGCTGATGTCGCCGCCAAGCAGCAGGGCGTCACGGATGCCCAGACCGAGCTTGATGCGGCGAAATCGGACCTCGATGCCGCCAACGCGGCAGTCGATACGGCAAAGTCGACCGTCCAGCAGAAGCAGGTCGCCTTTAATGCCGCCAACGCAGCCGTAACGACCGCACAGTCCAAGCTGGACTCCGCCAAGGCGGACACCGCATCCAAGCAGCAGGGCGTGGACGATGCAAACGCCGACCTCGCGAAGTTCTTCCAGGACGTCGCCGACGCCAAGAAGGCGCTCGATACAGCAAAAAGCGTCCATGACGCGGCAGCAGCCGACCAGGTCGAGAAGGCGGCGGTCCTTGCAGCCGCCAAGCAAAAGGCGGATACCACCGCAAGCGCCCTCGCGGATGCCCAGCGTGCCGTCGATGCCGCAAAGACCGACGCCGGCGTTGCCGCCGACAGGCTTACCGGCTCCCAGACCGATCTCGATGACGCACAGTCGAACCTCGACATCCTCACCGGTCTTGCCGCGAAGCTCGCAGAGGCACAGCAGCGCGAGCAGGATGCAGTAAAGGCCGTCAATGACACCAAGGCCGCCCTCGATGCCGCGAAGGCGGATACCGCCGCCGCCGAGTCCCTGGTCTCCGCCGCCGAACAGGCGAAGGCGCAGGCAGACGCCAAGCTGTCGAAGCTGAACTCCATCGATGCCGGCGCGGCGATCGCTTCCGGCCATGATGCGAACGCGGATGACGCCCTCAACGCGCTTTTCGCCGCAGCAGTCGAGGCACGTGCCAAGGTCGCGCCCGCCAAGGCCATCCTGGACGAGAAGCAGGCCGCGGTGGACGAGCTCCAGCCCGGCTACGATGCGACACTCACCGCCTACGAGTTGGCGAAGTCCGACCGCATCGCAGCGGAGCAGAAGCTTTCCGATGAGATCGCACGACAGGAGGCAGAGGAGGTCGCAAAGCAGCAGGCGGCATACACCCCGAAGCACCTCGCCGGCACGGATACCGCTAAGCCCGGCAGCCTCGCCCAGACCGGTGACCGCGCGGGACTCATCGGCGAGACGTTCGTCATCGGCGGTACCGTCCTCGTGGCAGCCGGCGTCTTCCTCGATCAAAAGAAGCGCCGCGAGCAGATGTAAAAGCGAGCCGGGCGTTGGATATCGGCTGGTGTCCAACGCCCGGTTTCATGGACGGGGAGATCGGTGTGAGAACAAAGGCTATTATCGTTGCGCTTCTGGTGTGCCTTTCGGCACCTCAACTTGGATGTGCCAGCGTTGCAAAGCAAGGAAGCGGCTCTACGGAAAGGGCCGCTACGGCGGTAAAGAATAAAGACAAAAAGAAGCCAAGCGAAGAAAAGGCGACGCAAACCTCTGGAGCCAAGACCGAGGAGAAGAAAGAATCCGACGACAAGGACCAGAAGTCCGATGACTCCAAGAAGGAGGATAACAAGTCTTCCGATTCCTCGAAGTCGGACAACAAGGGCGATTCCTCCCAGTCCAAGCAGAATTCCGGCAGCAACAATTCCTCTTCCAACGGCGGCAGCCAGAAGAAGTGGGTCCCCGAGCAAGGCCACTGGGAGACCGACTACGGCCAGGTCTGGGTCCCGAACGTGGTGTACGTGCGCCATGAACGCTACTGGGTCAACCATGGCGGAACCAAAGTCGGACCGTTTGACAGCAAGGCTGCTGCATGGGCGTGGTGCGATAACGATGTCGATAATGGCGGTATCGGCGGATCTGTGATCGATGACTCCTATACCACCAGCGAGGACCAGGGGCACTACGAGCAGCAGGCGACCGGGCAGCACTGGGTCGTCGACGTGGCCGGACACTGGGAATAATGCGCATCGTTCCTCTCCTCTTACATTCGGTAAATGTTCATTTATTTGTGGGCGGCCGGTTCGGCCGCCTTTTTTAGACGCCCAGTCTGGGAGCGAACGATAGGAAAGCAATCAAACGAGAGGCCGTTCCAAAAGCATCCGGCGGTGCCGGATGCTTCGGGCAAAACCTTCCGCAAATTCAACCGATCTACAACTGTGACCATATGACTGTGCGCACATATTAGCATGGTCATATGGTCACCTATTTAAAGCTGCGATTATGCTGCAATAACTCAATCGTTAGTGCTTATTAAACAGCCAATCGAAGCCAGGCTTGCCCAGTGTTTGGCGCATCTGCCCCACCTTGATCTCCGTCTCCACGCTATCCTTGCCGAAGACGGCGCTCATGTTCCCAGCGGCCGGGATGACCGTTTTCACTTCGCCCGTAGTGAAGTCGAAACGTTGGCTGCTGATCTGGTTCTCAAGATGGATCTGACCATCGGATCCAAAGACACTCTGGAGCATGGCTGCCTCCTTGCAAGAAATTGTCGCCCCCAAGATAACAGACGGGCGGATCCGGCGCAGCATATAACGCTCGGTAATACATGACCATGTTAATGTAGTCATATGTTCACGTATTACAAGCTGGGGCCTCATGTATTAGAGCTCGAGCCGCGCCCGTGCGTCCTTGGCGTCTCGCGTCCGACCGTCATCAAATGGCTCAAGCAGGGCTGGGGCGATGAGCGGAATGAGGTCGTGGGGCGGATGGACGCCGGCAGCGTCACACCCATCCGCCTCACGGACGATGAGACCGCGCGGGCGCCGGAGGCCGTGGCCGTCAGGGCGTCCGGCGGGAAAATCATCGGGCTCGATGCGTGGGGCATGGCGAAGGTTCTTACCGGAGCCTATGGTCCCGGCTCTCCCAGTCGTATTCCTACGATATCGCCCCTAGATCACCAATGTGTCAGATAAAGAATGAGGCAATGGCTATGATCACGCCTACGGCAGATGCAACGACTGCGCCTTTTTTCCTCTCCTTTAGTCCGACGAATAGGGTTGCCGTAAAGTAAAGGGCGGAAATGCAGGCTATGGCAAGCGAAACGAGTTCCTTGGGCGGTTTCAGCAAAAGGTCGCTAGCAAAGAGTAATGCAAGCAGGGCAAAGCCGATTGTGGTCAAGTATCTCGATTGATTTTGCGACAGCATGGCAACTGCCTTTCAGAACATGCAAGTGAAAAGTCGGTACGATGTCATTGCAGTTGCAAACAAGCCGCCGCCAGGACCGGTTGTCACGAGACCGGCGATAACGCATTTTCTCGGTTTCCAGCTCATGACAGACCCCTCTCTCTCATGGTGAAACGCATACATTATGAGATATGCACATAATCTCGCTAATTAATTTCAATATCCATCATCTAACACTAAAGAATACTGACTCACCGGTTCAGCGACGATGCGTTTTTGCCCTTGCGTTCCCACTCGCGTAACCGCCTCGCCGCGTCGGCGGTCGGAAGGGCCTCCGTCTCGCAATCAGCGACCTTGTAACCGTATCTGTCGAGCCAGGCAGCAAGTGCATCCCAATCGACGCGCTTCCAGTCGCCGCCCGGCGCGTGCTGCATCACGAGGCCTCCGGCGACCACGAGCCCGTGGATATGCTCTCCTTGCAGGCCTGCGATGATTCCGCCGGTGCATACGATGCTAGGTCGCTGTGCCAGCACTGCGCAAACGTATTGGCCTTTGTGCCACTTTTGGCAACTTTAGCATGACTATAGGTTAAACCAACCCACAGTCATGAGCACGGTAACGTAGTACTATACTAATTACTTAACATGCTCACATATTTCTACCTGCGATTTAGAATTACTTAATGTAGTCACTTGTTAGTATGCTAATATATGACTACGTTATTTCAGAAAGGGGAGGACATGGCGACGAACATCCTGCTAGTCAATCAGAAGGGCGGCGTCGGCAAGACGACTTTCGCGGACGAGATCGCCTGGGGTCTCGAGCGGCGCGGCCACAAGGTCGGCTTCGGCAACCTGGACCCGCAGGGCGGCGCGAACCACGAGAAGGGGCTGCTCGACGACGAGGACGCCGTGAACGTCATCGACACACCTGGTTTCCTGAGCGATGAGACAGCTGTGTACGCGAAAAACGCCGACATCGCGATCATCCCGGTCCAGCCTGGCACCCTAGGGTTGAAGCCGATGAAACGAACGATCAAGGTCATCACCGAAGCCAATCCCGACCTGTCGTTCGCCATCATCGTCAACAACTTCGCCGGCAACCAGACGGTCGACCGCCAGTTCCTCGAACTACTCGAAGCCGATGACTTGCCCGTACTGGGCACCGTTCCGACCGCGGCGGCCTTCAAGCAGGGTGCGGCGCTGGGAAAGCCTGTGTATGAAATCGCCAAGAACGGCAAGGCCGCCCAGGCAATTGAAAACATCCTGAACGAACTGGAAGAGGTGCTGTAAATGGCAAAGTTCAAAAAGGCGACCTCATACTTCGACGTCGCAGCGGAAAAGGCCGAGGAGAGGCAGCAGAAAATCGTTGAGAGCGCATCTGAGACCCAGAAACCGGCTTATCAGGTAAGGAAAGCCGGGCGCCCCAAAAAGGGCGCTGAAGGGGCATCTGAGAGGCTTGTTCAGCTGTCCGTGTACGTTCCGGAGAGTTACCGAAAACGTCTGAAGCAAGTGGCGCTCGAGGAGGACAAGTCCGTATCGGATATCGCTCGGGAGCTTTTCGATCGCTATCTGGCCGAAAAGGAAATCTAATCGGAATCACGGGTACCGTCAGGTGCCCGTTTTCTTTTGTATGGGCCTCTGAGAGCCGATTTAAGACCCGTTTTATCTATCAGTGAGAAAACGGTCGAACCTCACCGATAGGACGTCTTATTTTCGATTCTGTAGCTTCCTGCCGGTAATTGAAGTGAGTGACCAAATGTCGGCAACCGGAAAACGGATTCGGCCATTGCTGAATTGCAGGTGTTTACAGCTAAGTGGGTTAGTCCGCCCGGGGAGCAAAGCGACGCCGGCGCTGAGAGTTGGCAAGGACGTAGCGATTTCAGTCAGGTCGATTGCTCTCCTTTCCGGTGAAAAGCGAGCGTCCGATTTGCCTATAACGTTTCGCTGGTCGCTAAGACCAATAGGGCCGTACCGGATTTATTTCCGGGAAAGTACGTTGCGGGTGGATCAGTTTTCGATTAAACGGTGATTGACATGGACGTGAATAAAAATCTCAAATCAAAGAAAAAGTTCTGTTCTCCTTTCTTTCTCTTAAAACCTCTTTAGATATTATTGGTGCCCTTTTTGGAAACTTTTGGTTGTCAAAAAGGGCACAGTTTTCGGGTTTTTGTGCCCCTTTCGGAAACTTTTTGTGCCCCTTTTGGAAACTGCCATTGTCAAAAAGGGCACAGGAAATTGCCGAAAGGGGCACAGGAAATTGCCGAAAGGGGCATAGAAGGTAATGCGGAAAAAAGCCTGAAATAGGGAGAAATTGCCGAAAAGGGCACAGGAAATTGCCGAAAGGGGCACAAAAATAGAGCAGAGATTTCTTAAATTCGATAAAAATTGCCGAAAAGGGCACAGGAAATTGCCGAAAAGGGCACAGGGGGAGGCAAATAAAAAGGGGCGGGCAATCTGTCACCCGTCCCGATTAGATGTTCTTGGTACCACGTTCCATGCACGCCTGCGGGTTCACATCGTACGCAGCCGGAACGCGCGGCGAGACGACCGTCTTTACGACAAGACTCAGGCCAACGAGCTTTTCGAGGGAGGCGCGAAGTTTGCTCTTACTGACAGCGAGCTGGTCGGCGGCGTTCTGGGTCGACACCCGGAAAGGCTTGGGCTCCTTGGCCGAAAAGAACGAGAAAATGTAGCCGAAAAGAACCTTGTCGAGCGCGGAGAGTTTGCTGTCGCGAACTGTCCAAAATGGGATCCGGCAGAACGTCCCGTGCGAAGTCCATTCGTGAAGGGCCCCGGCGTTGACGAACTCAACGCCGCACAACTCCGCCCACCTGGCCTCGTCGACCCTGTAGGTGACCTCCTCGCCATGCCCCTCTTTCTCAATGAGGGCGAAGCTCTTGAGCTTTTGGAGCCTCTTGCTGAGTGCCGAGGGGGAGATGCCGAGGACTTCGGCAATTGTCTTTGCGTTGGACCGGCAGCCCTTCAATGGGTCCCTGCGCTGGAACCCGTGGATATATGCGAGAACGAGCAGTTCGTTCAGCGACAGCTTCGCCTTCGACTTGCGAAGCAAGATCATCGACAAGGGGAGCGCGATGAAGCGCCCACTGCCGGACGAGCTGTCTTTGAGCCATGATTCCGCGTTTAAAACAGCAGCGCGACTCGAGTTCGAGCTCGGCGTGTCGCCCGGTTTTGACTGGGCAAGAAGGGCGGCGAAGTCCTCTTTCGAAATCGTGTTTTTGAACGTGCTCCCCCCGCTGGGCGGAGCGCCATTTACGTCCATAAAGTGACCTTTCCAGGGTCACCAACATGTTTTAAGTGGTAGAATATTACCAACAAGTTGATGACACTTCGCTTAAAGGACCCAAGCCGCCAAGCTAATGAGGGTCCTTTTTGCGTTATATATGTCCTACTGTTTTTGCTGAAGACGAATCTCCTCCGCATTGAACAGGTTCTGAATCGCAAGCGCAACGAGCCCAGATTTCGTGAGACCGAGTTCACGAGCCATTATGTCCATCTGCTCGGTCAGCTCGGTCGGCAGCGTAATCATGAGCCGCTTTTTGTTAGACGCAACGGGCGTGTTGCTCATACGATGATCCTCCCTTCGGTTGAAAACAGTATATACCACTTCTAACTAAACTGTTACAGTTCTGAATGATTTAGGCATATTAGTGACTAAAACCTTAGCGGCCTAAAAGTGGATTGTCGTTATTTTTGGCTGTTGCTATGGGTCGAGATAACCCATAGCAGACAAAAGTTGCCAAAAGGGGCACAGTAAATTGCCGAAAAGGGCACAGCGAAACGTCCCTGGAATCAGCTGTTACGATAAAAACAGGGGAGGGGTAACTCCGCGGACACGGCCTAGCGCGCTGCCATCCAGGGCCGATTCTGCCATACTCGCAATTCGGCGAGGATGAGGAGTATGAATTGATCGGGGCTTATAGGACAAAATGTGTGTCTGCTTTAGGGGCATTGGCGCAGGTCGATGCCCCTAAAGCAGACACACATTTTGTCCTATAAGCCCCAATGATGACGATTCCAATACGGACGACACCAAAATCGGCATCGACGGCTCCATGGATGATTCGGATTCCAAATAGGCCTTGTTAGTTGAGCTACTTCTTTGCCGGTGTCGTATACGCGACCGCTATACCCGCGGCAATTGCCATGAGGCAGCTCGCGATGAATCCGAACTCATACTTCAAAACGTTTGTTGCGGTCAGGGCGATAATCAACACTGTCAGAATTTGCAGAACTATCGTTATTGCGAAGAGATTTATTCCTTGTTTGGCCGAAGTCGCTGAATGAGTCTGGCTTCGTTGATTCAGGTTGAAGCAGACAACAAAAGCGACCAGTTCGCTTGATAGGGGGCCGACTACATAGAAAAAGATTGCGTCAATGAAGTCTATAGTGTTGTAAGTGTTGTAAGTTGTTTCGCCGGAAAACACAGCGTATAAAGCATATCCAAATCTTGGGTGATTCACGTATGAGTAGGAGAAGACCAAGAGCGTTACCAGTGCTACTGCCATAAGTACATTCAAGACGATTCTTCTACCGCTCATCGGTCACTCCTTTCGAGTGCTGATACAAATATATTAATATAATAACAGTTTTATCCAATAGGATTGGAGGAGTCATGGCAGTAAAATCCGTTATTCGTAAGTTAATGTTATTTTCAGCATCAACTGTCCTTTTATCAGCTTTTTTGGCTGTGACTCCATCTTTTGGTTTGACAGTAAATCACGATGTGTCTATCACCGCGTCTTACGCAGAAGTTTCGTTGTTTGATGAAATCTCTTTAGCAAGGCGTGCCATGCAAGAAGACGTCCTTGATACGTATTATTCGTTCTATTGTTTTAATAACGTTGCGCATAATATTCCCTTAAAGGATCCAACTTATAAGCGACTAACTTTCAAGAATAGCTACAGCCGTATTTATCCGGATACATGTCGAACAAGTTTTGTTTATACTTGCCCCACGTGCAAGGGTGACGGGCTTATGAAAGTATTTCAGTGCAACTACCAAACGCGTTGATTCGATTGTGGGTGGCTTATATGCATAGCATGAAGTTCAAAGCAATTCTAGGTTCTTTCTTCCTTTTTGTTTGTTTGTGTTTTCCGACTGCTGGCTTTGCGGACGGGATTGTCTGCAATATGAGAAACGATGTTCAGCCGGTTGCTTCTCTATCTAATGATCTCTCATATGCTTCTGGCACCGCTGCTCGCCGTGCGAACAGCGAAAGGGTCTTGAATGTATATTGGACTTTTACGGGACTATTGAATGGTCGAGAAGTGAAAGATCGAATTGTATATAGGGATTACAAGTCGCTATCTTTTCCTAATTCCTATAGTACTCTAGCGCCAACTTGGGTTAATACTCGCGCCACCGGTTCTAACGGTGAATATTTTTCTCAGGTTCAAGCTACTGGGGTTGGATCCGTAGAAACATGGCGTTGCAACTATCAAATTAGATAATTTGATATAAACGTCACATCTAAATAACGCGCACTTTCGCTGGAGGGTCGCTGTTTGGCGGCCCTCTTTTTTGCACAGGCGCGGT
>ERZ824575.931-NODE-931-length-32154-cov-14.598523_pt1 | contig 32154 bp, 18 predicted proteins | sample MGYA00519470_ERZ824575 | MGnify/ENA primary metagenome ERZ824575 (study PRJEB31778, sample SAMEA3449170) | human gut metagenome | biome: human gut; feature: human-associated habitat; material: faeces | place: United Kingdom | collected 2010/2012 ...
CACCGTCATAGAAAACCTGTCTGAAGGCACCCTCCTGGAGAGGGGCGGAGGCATCGAAAGCCTGAACGGAATTAGCAAGAGCAGGAACACCCTTTCCATTCTCGGCAACGGCTCGCTGACGCTGAACGGCGCACTGACGCTTGGGCGATACACCCAATACGGCGGTAACAGCGTCACCATGACTGACGGTCTGACAGCGTACGATCTTTATATAGACAGCGGCTCGCTTACCGTAACGGGCGATACGCAGGCAATTACGCTGCGGGATCAAGATATCGGCTATCTGAAAATGGGCGACGGTGCGCGGCTGTTCACGGGCTCTTCGGCACAGGATGCCACAGAGGCTGACGTGCCGCAGCTTTCCGCTGAAATGCAGGAACTGTATCAGCGCTATCTGGCGGGTGACAACACGCTGACAAATGAAGAGTTTGCCGCGCTGAACAACGCACTCAGAGAGCAGTTTGACGCCATCTTCCGTCAGCTTTCGGGCAAGGCCTATGTGCGTATCACGGGCGCTTGGGATGTGACCTATCAGCCCGGCACAAACGGCTCGGGCAATGCGGTCACAGATATTAAGTTCTATAACGATGCTCTCACGCTGCGAGGTGCTTTGTTCACTCGCACGGGGCACACGCAAGTAGGCTGGGCGACGACAGACGGCGGCGAAAAGATTTACGGTTTTGATGATGTTTATACGCAAAACGAGGCGCTGACGCTCTATCCCGTGTGGAACACGAATAAATACACAATTACCTTTGATACCAACGGCGGCAGCGAGATCGCACCCATTACACAGGACTATGGCACGGCAATTACCGCACCTGCCGACCCGACAAGAGAGGGCTACACCTTTATCGGCTGGGATATGGAAATTCCCACGACCATGCCTGCCGAAAATATAACGCTTAAAGCACGGTGGAAAGACATTGAAAAACCCACGGGCGAAATTATCATAGGCACAAATAAATGGCGCGAATTCTTAAACAAGCTGACCTTCGGTCTGTTCTTTAAGGACACGCAGGAGGTAACGATAAACGCCTCCGATAACAGCGGAACCGTGTTTGTCTCTTATCTGGTGACAAATCGGGACCTCTCTGAGACGGAGCTCGGCTCTCTTGTGTACCGTGCGTATGATGAGCCGTTTTTAATAGAGCCTAACGGAGAATATATTGTTTATGCAATGCTTGTTGACGAGAGCATGAATATAACATATCTTCGCTCCGACCGCATAACGCTTGATAATATCCGGCCTGTAATCGGCGGCATTGAAAACGGCAAGACCTACTGCGAGGCACAGACAGTTACAATTGACGAGAAGTATATAGATACAGTTACCGTAAACGGCACAAAGGTCACGCTTGATGAAAACGGCGGCTTTACTCTCTCTCCTGCGGACGGCGAACAGAAAATCATTGTCACCGATAAGGCAGGCAACACCGCCGAGATGACCGTGACGGTCCATGGCGGGCACACCTTCGGCGAATGGACATCAAACGGCGACGGCACGCATAGCCGTGAATGCACCGTGGACGGCTGCAATGGTGTTGAAACAATAGCTTGCTCGGGCGGCAAGGCAACCTGCGCCGAAAAAGCGGTATGCGAATACTGCGGCAAGGCTTACAGAAAGCCTGATTCAAACAATCACACCGACTTAAAGCACATCTATGCAAAGGCGGCAACCGAGGATACCGAGGGCAATATCGAGTATTGGTACTGCGGCGGCTGTGATAAGTATTACAGCGACAAAGACGGTATAAACGAAATCAAAAAGGCCGACACCGTAACGGCTAAGCTGCCGGGCAATCCGAAATCTCCCCGAACCGGCAACGCAAGCGGCCTCGCTTTATGGATTTCCCTGCTGTTTGTCAGCGGCGGCGTAACAGGCGTCACGGCGGGCCTGCGCAAAAAGAAAAAACACAAAGTATAATTTTTTCGTTTCCCTTTTCTGCTTTTACGGCAGTAAAAAGCCTCCGTTATTAAGACGGAGGCTTTCGTTTATTGCGGCTTATGCATATTCTCGATTTTTTTAATGTATTCGGTGCTGTTCTCAAGAAATTTCCGAGTATCGAAGGACTCGTTTTTAAGGCTGTTTTGAATAATAATACCATCGGAAACCATCAAAATAAGCCAAGTGAAATAGTCGGCCGAAACAACGTCTGTTCTCTCGGCGATTTTTGCCGAAATGAGCTTTTGGAATTCATCATAGCGATGAATCAGCTTAGCTCTGATTTCCTCGTCGCCGAGCAATGCCGCGTCAAAGAGGTGAAGCCTGAGCCCGGCATAGGCTATATTTCTCTCGATTACATAATTTACAAGACGGTGCGGCGAGGTATCCTTTTCCTTGTTTTCCGTCCATTGTATCAGCTCGTTCCATTGGCGCGAAAGATAGCGGTCGGTAACGGCAAAAAGTATTTCGTTTTTGCTTTTATAATAGTAATACAGCGTGCCCTTCGAAATATTCGCCTTTTCGGCTATTTTCGCGAGAGTCACCTCCGAAAAGGAATTTACCTTTAAAAGCTCCTCAGCAGTATCAAGTATGATTTCGTTTATATTTTCGGGTCTTTGAGCTGCCATAATACCCTCCTGCAAAATTTCTTAAAGTATAACACGAACAATCGGCAATGTCTACAAAACAATATTCACAAAAAAAATACATAAGAGTGATTTTTTTAGTTAAAAGTATTGACAAACGCTTCTTGCGGAATTATACTTGGCTTATGAGTCGGTCAGTTAACCGACATATTTTTTATGCACAGTCGGGCGCGTGACCGACTGCAAGGCTGATTAAAAGAGGCTTGAAGTTATGAACATATCATCAATTAACAAAAAATTGAAAAAGACTTTCGGCGGAAAATTCAGTGCTTCGGAGGAGAACGGTTCGATTTTTGTTCGAGGCAAAAGCTCCGATTGGGGCGAAATCGTCGCGGCTTGCCAAGCGGCGGCAAAAAAATTCAGCACAACGCATATTGTCAACGATATTGTTTACACGGGCGAGCAGCCCGCTCCGACGCGTCTGCCGTCTCTCAAGGATGATTTCCTCGAGGGCAGAACACCCGACGTACTTGTTATCGGCGGCGGCATTTCAGGTGCTTCGATAGCAAGAGAGCTGACCAAGTGGAAGCTTGATGTTTTACTTGTAGACAAGGAGGCGGACCTTGCACTTCAGGCGTCGGGACGCAACGACGGCGAGGTGCACCCCGGAATCGACCTCGGCAAAGGCTCGCTCAAGCACAAGTACATTCGCCGCGCAAACCATATGTATGCAGACGTTTGCCGCGAGCTTGACGTTCCGTTTAAGCAGGTAGGTCAATATGTGCTTTTCCGCAACGCCGCGCTGAAGCCGCTTATCGGTCTGTATGCTTTTTGGCGGAAGCATCACGACGGCATAGAGGACACCGAGATAATCTCGGGCAAGGAGCTTATGCGCCGCGAGCCGAACCTCACACCGGAAACAAAATTCGCAATGTATAATCCGAGCGCAGGCTGTGTTTGCCCGTACGGACTCACCATAGCCTATGCCGAAAACGCCGTTCAAAACGGCGCGCAGGTAAGCCTTAACACCGCCGTGCTCTCCATGGAGGTGTCGGAGCATAACATCATAAGCGTTACCACCAACAGAGGTGTTATTCATCCGAAAATCGTTATCAACGCCGCAGGCGTTTTTGCCGAGGATATTGCCGCCATGGCGGATGACAGATTTTTCTCGATTCATCCGCGCCGAGGAACCAACTCGATTCTTGACCAAAAAGCAGGCGCATATATGCACTCGGTAGCCTCCGTAAAGGACATAAGCGTTCACGGTAAAACCCATTCAAAGGGCGGCGGTATATTGCACACCGTCCACGATAATCTTCTCGTCGGACCCGACGCCGTAGAAACGGTTGAAAAGGAAAACACGGAAACACGTGCCGAGAGCATTAAAACCGTCTTCGACAAGCAGACTCAAACAATGCCGGCGCTGTCAAAACGTGATATAATCACTTATTTCACGGGCGTTCGCGCTCCTACCTTTGAGGAGGATTTTATACTTGAACCCGGCAGAAGAACAAGGAATTTGATTCATGTAGCCGGTATTCAATCCCCCGGACTTACAACCGCTCCCGCGGTTGCCGTCGATATGGCGGAGCTTGCGGTCGATATGCTCGGCAAGACCGAGACGGTTGAAAAAAACAACAATTATAATCCCATTCGCAAGGGCGTTCCCGTGCTTCGCGAAATGGACGACGATACAAGAGAAAAAATGATAGCCGAAAATCCCGACTACGGCGAGATTATTTGCCGCTGCGAGCAAATCAGCAAGGGCGAAATTCTCGACGCTTTGAAATCCCCGATATGCGTTCCGACGGTTGACGGTATCAAAAAACGCATAAGACCGGGAATGGGACGTTGTCAGGGCGGCTTCTGCTCGCCGCTTGTCACCAAAATAATTGCCGAATTTCTCGGCGTTCCGCTGTATGAGGTTAAAAAATCCTCGGCGGAAGCGGTGATAACATACGGCGAAACAAAGGTAAACGAAGGAGGCGAAGAGTGATGACGACAGGTAACTATGACGTACTCGTTGTCGGCGGCGGCCCTGCCGGACTTGCGGCGGCGATAAGCGCTCACGATAACGGTGCCAAGGTTCTCCTTCTTGAAAGAGAGGCAAGGCTCGGAGGAATACTCAAGCAATGCATTCACGACGGTTTCGGTCTTCATCACTTCGGCGAGCAGCTCTCCGGTCCGGAATACGCCGAGCGGTTTGAGGATGAGCTGTACAAACGCAATATTGAATACAGCACCCTGACATTTGTCACGAAAATAGACAAAAACGGCGACGGAAGCTTTTCGGTGCATACCGTCGGCAGAAGCGGCGTTTCGATATTTACGGCAAAAGCGCTTGTGCTGGCTACGGGCTGTCGCGAGCGTACCGCCAAGCAGGTATTTATTCACGGTACGCGTCCTGCAGGCGTTTTCACGGCCGGAACCGCACAGCATTTTACAAATCTGCTCGGGCTTATGCCCGCCAAAAAATGCGTAATTCTCGGCTCGGGAGATATAGGACTTATCATGGCGCGCCGGCTTACGCTTGAGGGTGCAAAGGTTCTCGGCGTTTATGAGGCAAAGCCTACGCCGTCGGGACTTACGAGAAACCTGCATCAATGCCTGCACGATTATGACATTCCGCTGCACCTGTCGCACACCGTCACTCGCGTGTTCGGAGTTGACAGGCTCGAAGCAGTTGAGATTTCAAAGGTTGACGAAAATATGGCTCCGATACCCGGCACACAGAGCCGCGTCGAATGTGACACGCTGATTCTCTCGGTCGGATTGATTCCCGAAAACGAGCTTGCCGAGTCCGTCGGAGTAAAGCTTGACCCACGCACAAAGGGTCCCGTATGCGACGGTCAGTGTATGACGAGTGCCGACGGCGTATTCAGCTGCGGCAACGCTTTGCACGTCAACGATTTGGTTGACTTTGTTTCGCAGAACGCCGAGCAGGCGGGAAAATCAGCCGCTGCTTATTCGGGCAAGGAAAGACGGCTTATTGAGATAACCCCGGGCGACGGCTTATTGTACGCAGTGCCGCAAAGGCTTAATCTCAACGAGGATAACAGTAAAACAGACCTGTATTTCCGCGTCCGCGAGGAGGAAAACAACTGTGTGCTTCATATTTATGCGGACGGTAAGGAAATACTTAAAAAGCGTTACGCATTTATGCGTCCGCCCGAAATGGAAAATCTCACGATTGATTTCAGCGCATGCGAATTAAACGAAAACAGCCGAGTGGAGCTTCGGCTGGAAAGACTCGGTAAAGGAGACGGTGTAAAATGACAAAAGAATTGGTTTGCATCGTTTGTCCCCGTTCGTGCAGAATGACGATTACATCAGACGGCGACGAGCTTGTTGTGACCGGCAACACCTGCAAAAGGGGCAAAGAATTCGCCGTAAGCGAAATGACCGACCCGCGTCGTACCGTTTGCACAACGGTGCGCACCGCCTTCCCTTCGGTACCGGTTCTGCCCGTTCGCGTATCGGGGCCGATTCCCAAAAACAGAATTTTCGACCTGATGCACGAGGTAAACCGTATCACCGTTTCAAAACGACTCGGACGAGAGGAAGTCGTTGTACCGAATATTCTCAATCTCGGCGTGGATTTGATTGCAACAAGCAATATCCTGAAGGACGAGAAGAAGCAACCTTAAAAAAGAAAGAGGGGAAAATCTTTAATGGAACAGTCACTTGTGCTGACCTTTGACGTCGGCACGCAGAGTGCAAGATGCTTGCTTGTCAATGAGAGTGGAGACTTTGAGGATAAGGAGCAGCAAAAATACAAGGTTCCTTATTTATCAAAACAGCCCGGATGGGCAGAACAGACCCCGGATTTTTATTTTAACATTATAGCCGAAATGTCAAAAAAGGTTATCGAGAGAAATGCCGATAAGCTTGACCGCATAACAGCCGTATGCCTTACCTGCATACGTGACACGGTGCTTTGCCTCGACAAAGACAAACGTCCGCTTCGCGATATAATATTATGGCTCGACGAGCGTGAGGCCGACGAGGACGGACAGATTCCGGCAGCAAAACGCGCATTGTTTTCGCTTGTGGGAATGGGAGAATCGGTAGATATGATTTACCGAGCCTCTACCGGCAACTGGATTATGCAAAACGAGCCCGAAATATGGGCCAAAACAGACAAATACGTTATGCTGCCGTCATATCTCAACTATCTTTTGACGGGCGAGCTTAAGGATTCCGTGGCAAATATGATAGGTCACGTACCGTTTGATTACAAAAACCGCCGTTGGATGAAACCCGGTGCTCTCACGCGCTGCGTGTGCAATGTTCCGTCCGAAAAGCTCTGTGAGCTTGTTCCGTCGGGCGAGGTTATAGGTAAAATCACAAAAGATGCGTCCGAAAAAACGGGCATCCCAATGGGACTTCCGCTTATAGCAACCGGCTCCGACAAGGGCTGTGAAACCATCGGTATGTCCGTTGTAAAATCAAACCGAGCAGCAATTTCCTTCGGCACGACCTCAACCTTACAGATGGCGGTAAAAAAATATTTTGAACCGCAGCCTTATATGCCGGCTTATCCGGCTGTTCCGAACGATATGTTCAATCCCGAATTCGAGGTCTATCGCGGATTTTGGATGATTTCGTGGTTTATAGAGCAGTTTGCCGCGAAGGATAAAGTTGACGCCGCCGAGGAGGGCGTTTGCATAGAGCGTTATCTTGACGATAAAATCAAGGATATTGAGGCCGGCTCCGGCGGACTTATTTTACAGCCGTTTTGGACTCCGGGCATCACGAACCCGAACGCAAGCGGCGCAATTATAGGCTTTTCGGATTTCCATACGCGTTATCATTTGTATCGTGCCATAATAGAGGGCATCTGCTTAGAGCTGTACCACGGGCTCGTTAAAATGCAAAAACGCTCAAGCGTCACGGTAGATGAGCTTTTTGCCGGCGGAGGCGGCTCCAGCAGCCCGGTCGTATGTCAAATTGCCGCAGATGTGTTCGGCTTGCCTGTACACCGTATTCAGACTCACGAGGCGAGCGCAGTCGGCTGTGCCATGGTCGCGTTTATTTCACAGGGCGTTTACGGTAGCTATGAGGATGCCATAGAGCATATGGTACATAAAAAAGACGTATTTATTCCGAACGAGGAAAACCACCGAACCTATATGAAAATTTACGGCAAGGCGTATTCTCACCTTGCCTCAAGATTAAAGCCAATAGAAAAATACCTACATCATTTTCAAACAGGAGGACACTGATAATGAGTACAAAACCGTATAAGGGCTTTGAGCCTAAATGGATGCTTCAGAGAGCACCTGAGGACAGCTATCGTTCAATTTTCCGCTGGGGCGACCCCGACTTCTTCAAATATCCGAAGGAGAGCCTTTACAAATATGTTAAAAAACGCTGCAATCTCAAGGACGAGGAGTTTATGCAGTATAATGACGATTTGGGTCTTGACCCCGTAAAGCTCGGCGAAGAGCACGCTCCGAAGATTGACAAAAAGCACGTAAAGGCCATTGCCGCAATAGTCGGCGAAAAGAACGTCTCACAGAGCGACTACGACCGTCTCGCCGTTTCCTACGGACAGACAATGTACGATCTTCTCAGAATGCGTCACCGTCGTTTTGACTCTCTTCCCGACCTTGTTGTTTTTCCGGAGACAAGCGAGCAGATAGAGAAAATCGTAGCCTACGTCACAAAGAATAAAATACCGCTCTATGTTTACGGCGGCGGCTCGTCGGTTACAAGAGGCGTTGAGCCCATTAACGGCGGCGTTTCTCTTGATATGCGCCGCAACTTCAACAAGGTCATTAAATTCAATGAGACCGACCAGACCATTACCGTTCAGGCAGGTATGTCCGGACCAAAGCTCGAGGAAACGCTTCAAAACGCTCAGAGCCTTTTCGGCGCAAAGCGTCCGTACACCTGCGGTCACTTCCCGCAGTCGTTTGAATATTCCTCCGTCGGCGGTTGGACCGTCACACGCGGTGCCGGTCAGAACAGCACCTATTACGGCACCATAGCCGATATAGTTGTTTCGCAGAAATACGCCACACCGATAGGTAAAATCGAGACAAGTCACTATCCGAGAGAGGCAACGGGACCGAATCTCAATCAGGTCATGATGGGCGGCGAGGGCACCTTCGGCGTTCTTACCGAGGTCACGCTCAAGTTTTTCCGCTGGATGCCCGAAAACAGAAAACGCTTTTCTTATATGTTCAAGGACTGGCCGACAGCTATGCGCGCAGCTCGTGAAATGATGCAGTGTGAGTGCGGCTTCTCCTCTGTTTTCCGTCTTTCAGACCCGGAGGAAACTTCATTAATGCTCCATCTTTACAACGTTGACGAAACGCCGCTTGAGCCTCTTCTTGATAAATTGGGCTACAAGGACTTTGAGCGCTGTCTCTTCCTCGGATTTACAGACGGCGAAAAGGGCTTCTCAAGAAATGTTGCGCATAACATAATGAAAATTGCCGTTAAGCACGGCGGTATCCCGATGACCGGCTACGTATGCAAGGGCTGGGAAAAGGGCCGCTTCAACGACCCGTATCTTCGCGATACACTCATGGATTTCGGTTTTATGATCGATACGCTTGAGTGCACGGTCAACTGGTCAAATATGGCTCGTGTTCACCGTGAGGTTCGTGAGGTTTGCCATAAGCTTCCGAACACAATCGTTACAACTCATATGTCGCATTGCTATCCGCAGGGCGCCAACCTCTACTTCATCTTTATGACTAAAATGCAGGACGAAGAGGAGTTCCGTGCTTATCACGCAACAATTCTCGACGCCATACAGAAGAGCGGTGCAGCCATCAGCCACCACCACGGTATCGGAAAGATGTTTGCCCCGTGGCTTGAGGGCTACCTCGGTGAAAAGGAATACGGTATAATCCGCACGCTTAAAAACTATTTTGACCCCGATTACCTTATGAATCCGGGCGGAACCATAGGCCTTGACCTTAAGCCCGAGGACAAAAAGTATCTGCGTGAGCATACCGAGTATGTTGACGAACTCAAGGACTGAAAAGGCTGTTGAAGCGCGGCTCAAAGCCGTAACGTCAAGCATAAACACATAAAATCAAGGCTTTCGTTTTAGGTGAGACGAAAGCCTTTTTATTGCCGATCACAGAAAAGCTTACTTTTTGTATAAGCTTTCGGCATTTGCGGATATTGACTGTTTGCCGTCGTAATTATATAATAATTTATAACATAATTTTGCCGCATATGTAATATGCCGCACAAGTAAAGAGGTTCATCATGACAAATAAAAGCTATTCAATTATTTTCAGCAGCCCAACAGGCAACACGAAGCTGCTCGCCGACGCCATTCGCGACGCGCTGCCGGAGGAAAACTGCAATTATTTCGGAGTGAGCGAAAACGCCGATACACAATCCGACATTTTATTTATAGGCTTTTGGACGGATAAGGGAACCGCCGACAAGGCAACCTTGGATTTGCTCGAAAAGCTGAAAAATAAAAGGATTTTTCTTTTCGGAACGGCGGGCTTCGGCGGAGACGAGGAGTACTTTAAAAAAATCCTCGCAAGCACAAAAAAGAGCATTAGCGGCAGCAACATCACAGTCGGTGAGTATATGTGTCAGGGAAAAATGCCGCAAACGGTCAGGGAGCGCTATATCAAAATGAAAAGCCTGCCGAATCCCGTGCCGAATCTCGATATGCTGATTGAAAACTTTGACCGTGCTCTGTCTCATCCCGACGAAAACGATTTGAAAAGGCTGAGGCTCTCCGTGGAAAAGCTGTAATATTAAGCGACAGCGCGACCTACCCCGCTAAGCTGTGCCGCGTATCACATTACTATTGATTTATTGCAAAAATAATGATAAAATATTCAGCGTAGCACGTAAGCAGGTGTAGTTTAATGGCAGAACATCAGCTTCCCAAGCTGAATACGGGGGTTCGATTCCCCTCACCTGCTCCAAAAACGGCAAGTATCCTTTGATACTTGCCGTTTCTTTACTTTTCGCATTTTACTCTCGTCTCGCTTTTCTTTCGTCTACCCTCAGTCCGCTCGCGAACTCGCGTCCGGCTCCTGACGGGAGCCCGTCCCCTTTGTCGCTTCGCGACATTTCCCCACACCGTGGGGAATCACCCTTTACAAGGGAGCCTATTAAATCCCTCAGTCCGCTCGTGAACTCGCGTCCAGCTCCCTTTTCAAGGGAGCCTGAATAATCCCTCAGTCTATTCGCGTTGCTCACAGCCAGCTCCTGACGGGAGCCCGTCCCCTTTGTCGCTTCGCGGCATTTCCCCACACCGTGGGGAATCACCCTTTACAAGGGAGCCTATCAGAGTGATTCGCCTTGTAAATAAAATCCATTAAAAAAGCTCCCCTTGGGGGAGCTTTTCGTTATTATTCGCCGCCGGTACGTCTGAAAAGGTCGTTAATGTGTCTGAAATAATTTTTGTCTATACCGTCTATTGTTTCCTCGGTGGTTCTGAACTGCCAGTTGCCGAACGCTCTGCCGGGAACATTCATACGCGCGTCCGAGCCGAAGCCGCACATATCCTGATAAGAAATGACGGCAAGCTTTGCCGAAGAGCGCCACACGGTTTCGATAATCTTGCGGCAGGACGGGCTGTAATATCCGCCGTCGCCCCAGTTATCGCCCGTAAATCCGCAGTAATCAAGCGCAAAGGCTCGCTCTTCGGGCGTTGCCTCCCAAAGCCACGCAAGCAGCGTTGTATTGTCGTGCGTGCCGACATATGCTACGGTATTCAGCGGATAATTATGCGGTAAATGTGTGCTGTTTCCGCACGGGTCAAAGCCGAACTGTATTACACGCATACCGGGGAACCGAGTTTTATCAAGCAGCTGTGTGACATCCTCGCCGGACACGCCGAGATCCTCTGCAATAATAGGAACGTCTCCCATTTCTTCCTTTACGGCGTCAAAAAATTTCATTCCGGGCCCCTTGACCCATTCGCCGTTTTTCGCCGTTTTTTCGTCCGCAGGAACAGCCCAATATGACGCAAATGCGCGAAAATGGTCAATTCTGACCGTATCATAAAGTCGAAAAGCGTCCTTTATGCGGCTGAGCCACCAGGCATAGCCCGTTTTTTCAAGCACATCCCAATTATAAAGCGGATTGCCCCAAAGCTGACCGTCCTTTGAGAAGTAATCGGGCGGAACTCCCGAAACTCTGCAGCGCACAAAGCTACGCTCGTCTATCTCAAAAAGCCCCGTATTGCTCCAAACATCGGCACTGTCGGTTGAGACGTATATCGGCATATCGCCGAGTATTTTTACGCCGTTTTCGTTGGCAAACTGCTTTATGCGGTGCCATTGAGAAAAGGCGATATACTGCTCGAATTTATAAAAATCGGCTTCGTCTTTCAACTCGCTTCTGTTTTTAAGCGCATTTTTGTACCGCGCGAATTTTTCATCCCACTCATACCATGGCTTGCCGCCGAATTTTTCCTTTGCGGCGCAAAACAGCGAATATGCTTCGCACCACGGGTTCTCCTCGCAGAATTTTTCAGCCTCCGCAGATACTTCGTTTTTCTTGTTTTGATACGCGATTTTTAAAAGCTCCCTGCGGCTTTTTGCGGCAAATTCGTAGTCCGCCGTGTAAGGCGAGCCGTAATATACGCTTCTTGCAAGGTCGTCTTCCGACACAAAGCCGTCATTTTTGAGCGTGTCCGGGTCAATCAGAAGCGGTGACAACGCAAATGCCGCCGGAGACGCATAAGGTGAGCCGTAAAAATCCGTAGGACAAAGCGGCAGCACCTGCCAATATGAAAACCCCATATCCTTGATACGGCGTACAAACCGTTTTGTCTCTTCGCCCATTACGCCGATTCCGTATTTTGACGGGAGCGACGTGATATGCATTAAAACTCCGCCGGCTCTTGTGTTAAGCATTATATAATTCCCCTTTTTTGAGCTTCGTCTTGATTTATGCCGCTTTGAGATACTCCTCAAGGCACAGGCCGCTCTTATTCATCGCCTTTGCAGCCTCTTTGCCGACATAACGCCAATGCCACGGCTGATAATTCATACCCGTTTTGTCGGTTTTATTTTCGGGATAGCGCAAAATAAAGCCGTAATCCTGCGCATTTTTTACAAGCCACGAAAACTCCTTTGTAGAGGCAAAATCGGAGCTTGCACTCACAATATCCATTGACAGACCGAGATTTTGCTCGGAATATCCGCCCGGCAAAATAAACGTGCGCGCCTTTGCGGCGGCGTCGTCATCGGACAAGCCCTGATTTTTATAATAACTCACCTTTCGGTTGTAATTATCGTTTTGACGTGAAACCGAGCAATACCCTGCATACGGAGTTAAAACGCAGCCGTCCTTCTTTGCGGCGTCGTACATCTCTTGATATGCTTTAACAACTCTCGAATCAAGTTGCACGCTGCTTCCGCTTATCGCGTTTGCAAGCGACGGCACATATCCGTCGGGCAGCTTATGCCCTGCGTTAACAAGCGTGAGCTCCCAATTGCCCGAGTTCGGGTCTACGGTTTGGGGATTGTTAAAATCGGCTGACGAAGCCGTAACGGGCGGTGCCGATGCGGTCGTCTCCGGAACGGTTTCAGGGGCTGTCGTTTCCACGGTAGTCTCTTCTTCGGTCGTCTCCTCCTCGGTAGTGTCCTCCTGCGTGGCGGGCTCGTCGAGTCTTGCCTCAAGTCTCTCAACGGCAGGGTCATTTACCTCTCTTTGCCCTATCGTAAGCTCACCGACTATAAGCCCCGTCATTATAACGGCCAAAATTACAAACAGCAAAAATTTTCTTTTTACCGTCTTTTTCAATCTGACTTTTTTCTTCATATTTCGCGTCCTTTTAAAATCTCTTCTTGATATTTTAAAATGTTTACGTCGGATTGTCAATCAAAAGGCGCATTTCGGCGACAAAATTCAGCCGACGGAGACTTTTTTCTCATCAAAGTAAGCGAAACCGTCAATCCACACATTGATTTTTTATCTTTAAGGCACTCCGACAATGCGCAAAAAAGACCCTGCGGATTTTACTCTGCAAGGTCTTTTTCCTGTTATGGTTTAAAAATTGGGGTTGCCCAAAATCAAACTCTGATTATTTGTTCTTCTCTGCGATTGCAGCCTGAGCAGCAGCAAGACGAGCAATCGGAACACGGAACGGTGAGCAAGATACATAGTCGAGGCCGATCTTGTGGCAGAACTCAACAGAAGACGGGTCGCCGCCGTGCTCACCGCAGATACCGCAGTGAAGTGACGGACGAGTAGCTTTACCGTTCTTAACAGCCATTTCCATGAGCTGGCCTACGCCGACCTGGTCAAGCTTAGCAAACGGATCGCTCTCGAATATCTTCTTGTCATAGTAAGCACCGAGGAACTTACCTGCATCGTCACGGCTGAAGCCGTAAGTCATCTGAGTAAGGTCGTTGGTACCGAAGCAGAAGAACTCAGCTTCCTTAGCGATGTCGCCTGCGGTAAGAGCCGCACGCGGAATCTCTATCATGGTACCTACTTCATACTTCATATCGGAGCCGGCAGCTGCAATTTCTGCATCTGCAGTCTCAACAACGATGTCCTTAACATATTTAAGCTCTTTAGCGTCGCATGAAAGCGGAATCATAATTTCGGGAGCAACAGTCCAGTCCGGATGAGCCTTCTGAACGTTGATAGCGGCGCGGATAACAGCCTTAGTCTGCATCTTTGCGATTTCCGGATAGGTTACTGCAAGACGAAGTCCGCGGTGACCCATCATCGGGTTAAACTCGTGAAGAGAAGCGATGATAGCCTTGATCTGCTCAACGGTCTTGCCCTGAGCGTCTGCAAGCTTCTTGATGTCAGCTTCTTCGGTGGGAACGAACTCGTGAAGAGGCGGATCGAGGAAACGGATTGTTACCGGGCAGCCCTCAAGTGCTTCATAGAGCTTTTCAAAGTCGCTCTGCTGATAAGGAAGAATCTTATCAAGAGCAGCTTCTCTCTCTTCAACGGTGTCGGAGCAAATCATCTCTCTGAATGCGGCAATTCTGTCCTCTTCAAAGAACATATGCTCTGTACGGCAAAGGCCGATGCCCTCAGCGCCGAGTTCTCTTGCCTTCTTAGCGTCAGCCGGAGTATCTGCATTGGTACGAACCTTGAGGGTTCTGTACTTATCAGCCCAGCCCATTATTCTGCCGAATGTGCCTGCTATGGTAGCGTCAACAGTCGGGATAATGCCCTCATAGATGTTGCCGGTAGAACCGTCTATTGAAATGTAGTCGCCCTCGTGGAATTCCTTGCCTGCGAGAGTGAACTTCTTATTTTCTTCGTCCATATCGATAGCTGTGCAGCCCGATACGCAGCAAGTACCCATACCGCGTGCAACAACGGCAGCGTGTGAAGTCATACCGCCGCGAACGGTGAGAATACCCTGAGAAGCCTTCATACCGGTGATGTCCTCGGGAGAGGTCTCAAGACGAACAAGAACAACCTTTTCGCCTCTCTCGTTCCACTCCTCTGCATCCTCTGCGGTGAATACTATCTTACCGCAAGCAGCACCGGGAGAAGCACCGAGACCCTTGCCGAGCGGAGTAGCTGCTTTAAGAGCTGCTGCGTCAAACTGCGGGTGAAGAAGAGTATCAAGGTTACGCGGGTCGATCATAGCTACCGCTTCTTCCTCGGTTCTCATACCCTCGTCAACGAGGTCGCAGGCAATCTGAAGAGCTGCCTGAGCTGTTCTCTTACCGTTTCTGGTCTGAAGCATATAAAGCTTGCCGTGCTCAACGGTGAACTCCATATCCTGCATATCTCTGTAATGATCCTCAAGGGTCTTGCAAACATTTTTAAACTCTGCAAATGCCTCGGGGAACTTCTGCTCCATCTCTGTGATGTGCATGGGAGTACGAACGCCTGCAACAACGTCCTCGCCCTGAGCGTTTGTAAGGAACTCACCGAAGAGACCCTTAGCGCCGGTAGCCGGGTCACGTGTGAATGCAACGCCTGTGCCGCAATCATCGCCCATGTTGCCGAATGCCATTGACTGTACGTTAACTGCGGTACCCCATGAATACGGGATGTCGTTATCACGGCGATAAACGTTTGCACGGGGGTTGTCCCATGAACGGAAAACAGCCTTGATAGCTCCCATGAGCTGATCCTTGGGATCGCTCGGGAAATCCTCGCCTATTTTAGCCTTATACTCATCCTTGAACTGCATAGCGAGCTTTTTAAGGTCGTCGGCGTCAAGCTCTACGTCCTGAGTTACGCCCTTTTCCTTTTTCATCGCGTCTATAAGCTGCTCAAAATATTTCTTGCCGACTTCCATAACAACGTCGGAATACATCTGAATAAATCTTCTGTAGCAGTCCCAAGCCCATCTCGGATTGCCTGACATTTCGGAAATTGTGTTAACAACCTCCTCGTTAAGGCCGAGGTTGAGGATTGTGTCCATCATACCGGGCATTGAAGCGCGCGCACCGGAACGAACCGATACGAGAAGCGGATTTTTCTTATCGCCGAACTTTTTACCGGTGATGCCTTCCATCTTTACGATGTACTCATTTATTTCAGCCATGATCTCGGGATTGATCTCGCGGCCGTCCTCATAATACTGAGTACAAGCTTCTGTTGTGATAGTGAAGCCCTGCGGTACCGGAAGACCGATGTTGGTCATTTCGGCAAGGTTTGCGCCTTTACCGCCGAGGAGCTCACGCATGTTAGCATTACCCTCTGAAAAAAGGTAGCAATACTTTTTTGCCATTGAGAATACCTCCAATTATAAATTACAGTGTTAATGGCTGCCCTCGCTTTAAAGCTATGGGCATTATAAACCGCTTGATATTATAACAGAAAAAACACAGCATTTCCATAGTTTTTGCGAATTTTTTGTATTTCGGCGAAATAAATTAAGCACAAAATATAATTTTGAGCATTTTAGGGGAAAATATGCAAGTTTTACGCCGTTTTTTGCGCCTAACAACTGTGCAAATCAAAAAGGAGCCGTAAAAATTACAGCTCCTTTCGGAAATGAAATTATACAAGACCCGCATACATCTTTAAGATGTACTCCGCGTCAAAGGTCGAAATATCGCCGCTGCGGTTTGCGTCCGCAACATATTTAGCCGTGGGAGACAGCTCCTCCATACCGTTTACGTATCTTAAAGCAAGCCTTGAGTCAACGGGCGTTATGCTACCGTCAAGGTCCACGTCGCCGAGCTTTGCCGTAAGCGGAGCCACATAGTGAGTTCCCGCATTATAAACGAGAAACTGCGGATACTCCGCCCAAGTGTCAACGGTCGGCTGCGTTTTCGCCGTCATCGCCCGCACATAAAGGTCACAGCCGTTTTTGCGGTAATCAAACATCGAATGCCCGTAATTCTTTATAAACCAGGTGTTTTCGGGGAGCATACAGGTTGAGGCGTCGATAATGCCGTCCTCGGAAAGACAGTTGTGCCCGACGTCCCTCGCCTGAACGTAATCGTCGCCGAGAGTCGTTTTAAGACGGGCGCAGGTGGCACCGCCGCTTGTACGGTTTGTCTCTATAACTCCGTCGCTCGTGTAATCGGCGGTAGGCGTAAACGGCGCTATATAAAGATTGTAGTTTGAGAATATGCAAACAGAAGTGCCGCTTGCCTTGGCTCTCTGTAAAATCGAAGAAATATTCGCCTGAATACTATGTATCTCGTCGATTTTTCTCTCAAAGGTCGCCCAGTTGGCTGCTATCACGGAAGCCGAGACGCCGCTTTGCTGCTGATTTTTCTCCATATACGCCCGCATTACGGCTTTTGCGTCATCATAGTATTCATCGGGTACAAACGCCCAAAGACTCGGCGTGTAGCCGAAGCCGGAAACAAGGCACTCGGTATAAATTCGATCCTTATAGGTTCTGCCGCTGCCGTCGGGAAGCTCGGTCTCGAGGAAGCCTTCAAGCTTCGGCACCGCAAGCTGCAAAAGCTTGAGTGTGTCAAGCACCTTGCCGAGAGTGTCGGAATTCATACTCTGATTTATAAACGGGATAAGCTCATCTATGCCGACGTCTATCTCGCCCTTAAAGAGACAGCCCACCATATCAAGCCCCGTAAATGCGGAATTTAGCATGGTTATGTTTGAGACGTCGTCACAGCCGTAAAGCCCCAAATACGAAGCCAAAACCGCTCCGCCCATACTGTGGCCGGCAATTGACACCTTGTCGACGTGCTTATCCGCCTTGATTTTTTGAACATACGCGTTTATGTCCGCTGCAAGCTCCTGCATAGATTTATGCCAAGTAAGACCGTAAACGTAAACGTTGTCGGCACCGACTTCGTCGCAGCACGCGTCGACTATATCCTTATCGAAGACGTCTGCCCTTGTGACCTCGTCAAGTCCGTATTGCGATACCGGCTCGGTATATTGGTCTATAACGGTGACGTCGGGGTGCTTTGCCGTGCCGTCGGGATTGCACGAAACCGGCTCGAAAAGATTGTTTGCTATTTCCACTATTCCCGTGCAAAACGTTTCATAATCTCCCTTTAGAAACGCGCCGAGCGGAGCTATGGCGTTTTTCGCCATTTCAACTATTGCGTCCTGCGACGGCCCCCAAACCTGATTTCCGTCGCCGTCCACCAGCGCATATTCGCTGAAGCCTGCTATTATCAGGATAGGCGTAACCTTATCCTTGGGCTCTGCGGCTGCCGCGGGAACAAAGCAAAGAACTGTCATGGTCAGTGCCAAAAGTATACTGACAAACTTTTTCATCCTGTTTTTTGACATAATTATTCTCCCCCTGCTTTAAATAATTAAGTAGATATTACCATAATTATATCTTTTTTGCAATATTTTTTATACAATCAGCTCATAAAATCCGTCTCAACCCTTTTAATTGACGTTTCGGGCGAATATGTCCATTTATCTATGTGGCCGTCACTTATAAAATAATCCGCCGCCGGACTTTTGCCGTCACCGGTAAAATAGTCCACGATAATAAGCTTTATTTTCATCCTTTCGGGATTTATGCTTTTTATGTAAACCGCGGCACTGTCGCCTGCGCGCGGCCCTGAGGCGCATTCCGCAAGCCCTGCAAGATTGGGCGCAAGTTCCACGAATATACCGTAATCCTCCACAGAGCGTATTACTCCGGGCACGGTTTCTCCGGGCGCGAATTTTGAAGCGTTTTCCTCCCAAGTGCCGAGCAGCTCCTTTTGCGACAGGGTGATTCTGCCGTTTTCGTCTATTGATTTCACGACTGCCTTTATATCCTGATTAACCGAAAAACGAACACACGGATGAGGTATGCGCGACACCGAGATACCGTCTATCGGCATAAGTGCCGAAATGCCTGCGCCTATGTCGCAAAACGCGCCGAACGGCTCAAGGTGCGTCACACGCGCGTCGATTATATCGCCCGGAATGAGTCTTGAAGTATAATTTGCCGCGCACTCCTCTTGGAGCTTGCGGCGACTGAGCAGAGCGAATGTCTCGCCCCTTTCATTCTCGGAAAATCCCGTTATCACAAAGTCAACGGGCTTATTAACGCGCGATATTATGGCTATGTCGCGAACCGTGTTATCTTCAATCCCCACAGCGCATTCCTTGCGCGGCATAAATCCCTTCATACACCTTAAATCCACATCGAGATTGTGTCCGCGGTCGCAGAGAACCGCGCGCGCCTCAAGCGATTCTCCCGACAAAAAGGCGTTTTTGAGCTCCGCCGGGCTTGAAAGTCTTTTTTCGACAGCTTCGATGTCTGCGCGTGCACCCTCGGGGTAATATTTTTTCATAATTCTCACCTGCTTTGTTTACACTATGCCTGCCGCTTTATAAACACCGTGTCCCTTATGGCAGGTACAACACTATATGTATATGCGGCAGCTCTTCGGTTGAGAATTAACGCGCGATTTTATTTTAGCCCGGCAAAACTCCGGTTTTGCCGCGACGCAGAACGAAGCGAGCCGCTCAAAACCGTAATAAACAAAGTCCGGAAAATGCAAAAGTGCCGCAAACACGAGGTTTGCGACACTTTTTTACACCATATTCAAATATCACTTTTTAGCCTGCTTTGAGTACTTCTTGAGATATATAAATCTCATAAGTCTTGTCTCAATGGGGTTTATGGGCTTGCCTGCCTCAAACAGTCTTGCGCCGACTGCGGTCTTGCAGCCCTTATCCATTACCATTTCAACCGCTGCGGCATCATATTCGCTGCCCGATACGCAAAGCGCACCGTTGTTGTTAAGAAGAACGCCGTTTCTGCCCTTAAGAGCCTTTACGACCTTCTTAGCGGTCTTTTTGGTGCTGTTGGGATTAAATGTTACCGAGCGAACGGTTGCGCCGACAAGCTGTGCAAAATCGTCAAGAAGCGGCTTCATTGTTTTACCCGACTTAGACATTGCGACTTCCGCCGGTGTTTTGGTGTGCATAATGAAGTTTACGTCCTTGCGCTTTTTATAAATGGCTCTGTGCATTTCAGCCGAAGCCGGATAATCATTGCCTGCTACAAGCTCACCCGTTTTAATATCTATTCTGACTATCGAGCCGTCGCCGTCTACGGCACTTATATTAAACACGCTGCCGTCACGTTCGCTGTTGCACGGCTCAAATACCGGAGCCTCCTTGGCACTCGAGTCAAAGAGCGAGCCGATATACTCGGCTACGTCGCCGAAGGTCTCGGCTACCTTACCGGTGATGAGACGGTATCTGTTTTTAACGGTAGTTTCGCAGATCTTTTCGAGCTCTGCCGCCACCTTAAACGCCTCGTCGTAATCCTTACCCATGCAAAGAGCACCGTGGTGAGCCATAATTACGGCCTTGGAGTCCGAACGCTTTATAGCCTCGACAACACCCTTGCGAAGCTTGCCTGTTCCGGGAAGTCCGTATGCCGCAATCGGAACATTATCGCCGACTATTTCGGCCGACGCGGGTTCGACCTCGTTTATATCCATACCGAGCGCACTTATGACGGACGCCTGCATCTGATGCGTGTGAATTACGAAATTAACCTCGGGGCGAAGACGATATGCCTCGGCATGAATGCCCTTTTCGGAGGACGGCTTAATGTCACCCTCATAGCTGCAATCGTCGATATTAACAACTACTATTTCGTCGGGAGTAAGAGTTTCATAGGGACGTCCGCTCGGAGTAATAACAAATTTCTTATCGTCTACTCTGCATGAAATATTACCCCATGTTCTCGCGATAAGGCCGTATTCAACAACCTCTATACCGGCTTTAATGACGAGCTGTTTTGCTTCCATTATATCCATTGTATTCACCTCTTCGTTATTTATAACAAAGCGGGACAGACGGAAAACCCGTCCGCCCCGTTTTCTTGGGATTAAATTCAGTCAGCCTTAACAGCGACGTTTTCAAATACTCTGTCGAAGCAAGCAAGAGCCTGGTCGATCATCTTAGGAGTATAAGCGGCTGAAGTATAAAGACGGCTGCCTGCGAGAGTTACAAGACCCTCTGCCATATAAGCTGCGCCCATATGCTCCATTTCCTTCTGTCTTACGCTGGTCTCGCCGAGAATTGCCGGGATTTCCCACGGTTTCTTCCAGTTAATCTGATAGTGCATTGTGCCGACTGTCTCAAGGTGGCAGATAGAGCCGGTGTTCCAAACTACGAAGGGAAGACCGTGCTTCTTAACGAGCTCTTTAAGACCCGCGCAAATTCTGTCGCCCATCTGACCTGCCTTCTGGCAAGCGTTTGTTCTTTCGATTTCTTCAAGAGTGAAGTAACCTGCGCAGCATGAAAGCGGGTTAGCTGTCATTGTGCCGCCGACAAGAGCCTTGTGAATCTTCTTACCGCTCGAATCAAGGCCTGCACCGAGATACTTCATGTACTCTCTCTTACCGCCGATGCCGCCTGCACCCGGATAACCGCCTGCAATAACTTTACCGAATATGGTAAGGTCGGGCGATACGCCGAAGTAACCTTGAGCACCTGCCATACCGATACGGAAGCCTGTAACAACCTCATCGAATACGAGGAGTGCGCCGTATTTGCGGCAAAGACGCTCAACGCCTTTAACATATTCAACGGTGATGGGGGTAGTACCGCTCTCGGGGCCTACCGGCTCCATATAAACGGCTGCTGTGCCGCCGCGGAACTGGTTGAGTCTGAGCTTTCTCTCAAGATCGTCAAGATCGTTCGGAGTAGTCTCCTGAATGAACATGAAGCAGTTGAGCGGAACACCGTGAGCCTGTGTGAACTTGGTGCCGTTTACGCGGATACCGTAAGCCATCTGATCTGACCAGCCGTGGTAAGCGCCGCCCATCTTTATGATGTTCTTATGCTTTGTAGCAAGTCTCGCGATACGAGCCGCACCCATGCAAGCCTCGGTGCCCGAGCCCATCATACGGAACATATCAACGGTTTCAACGCTGTCGGAAATCTTTTTGGCGAGCTTGTACTCAAACTCGTGGAAAAGTCCGGTTGAGGGACCGCAAGTATTAAGGAGGTCAATGACCTGCTCACGAACAGCTTTCGGGTTGGAGCCGAGAACAGTCGGGCCGCCTGCCTGAAGGAAGTCAAAATACTTGTTGCCGTCAACGTCATAGAGATATGCACCCTCTGCCTTTGTGAAAACAAGCGGGAAGGGATAGTTGAAAGCAAGGTTATGCTGAACGCCGCCGGGGATTATCTGGCGAGCTTCCTCAATCTGTGCTTTTGATTTGAGGCACTTTTTGTTGTAATACTCATCCTCGTATTTTTTAAGAGCCTCCGGCTTGATGGTGTAAATCGGCTTTTTAATAAGCTCATCAAGCTCTTTGTTGACTGCAACAGCGTCATTGTACTCCGAAATTGCAAATCTTGTGTCCATATCGTGACCTCCGTTTAATAAAATTAACGAAACGGTGCTGCGCAAAAGCGGTGCACCATAGATAACCACGTGTAGTGAATTACCGTTCACTTGTAATTATAGCACAAAAAAGACTCTTGTCAACGCAAAAATACGACGCGGCAAACAAATCGAACTCAAAATTGCGGGCGTTTAGATGTTTTTTAACTATTATTTGAATTTGTTAAACTAAACAGCCGCGAAATTGAAAAAATGACGAATACATCTGTGGGGTGTAAATGAGCAACTACACAATATATTGATGATTACTCCGTCAAAATAAATAATCGATGTGTTAATTATTCGTCAATCTGCCGAAATTTCGAAATTGCGGCAAAAATCGCGGATTTTTTGCATAAATGTCTCTTTCGACTGCCGAATTTACATTGCAGCCGCTTTCAGGCTACATCAAATAGGGCGTGGGGAAGAATTTATTAACCTACCTCAAATTGGGTGATTCCCCACGGTGTGAGGAAATGTCGCGAAGCGACAAAAAAGGCTCCCTTGAAAAGGGAGCTGGACGCGAGTCCACGAGCGGACTGAGGGATTATTCAGGCTCCCTTGTAAAGGGTGATTCCCCACAGTGTGGGGAAATGTCGCGGAGCGACAAAGGGGACGGGCTCCCGTCAGGAGCTGGCTGTGAGCAACGCGAACAGACTGAGGGATTAAAAAGTAATTTGCTTTCTATTTAAATTCCATATAACTCCGCAGAATCCCTCCGGCTTGCCTTCGGCAACCCACCTCCCTTTTCAAGGGAGGCAAAAAGCGAATTAAAAGGTCACGCACATTCTTTTTAAATTCCGTAAATTCCTTTGAAATCCCTCCGGCTTGCCTGCGGCAACCCACCTCCCTTTTCAAGGGAGGCAAAAAGCGGATTAAAGGTCACGCACGTTCTTTTTAAATTCCGTAAATTCCTTTGAAATCCCTCCGAGTTGCCTTCGGCAACCCACCTCCCTTTTCAAGGGAGGCAAAAAGCTTCCAAACTACTTTGGCGAGGCTTGCTCTCTGCAAGGGAGGCTGAAAAGTAAAAAGACGAAAACAGAAGTGGAAAACGAAAAGTGAAAAGGGCGGGCAGGGGTGTGTGGAAAGCTCCTCATATGACACACAAAAAAAGAATAGGCATACAGCACCTAAATTAAGTACAAAAACAGAATAGGCACACGATATCAGAATGGGTACAGAAACGGAATGGTGCACAAAATGCAAAACAGGGCACAAAAAAACAGAGCAAGGCGAACCTTGCTCTGCTTATGATTGTTAATAAATCGGATCGATTGCTACGTGAGCGTCAGATCTCAACCCAACCCGAGTCGCCGCCCTCTACGGGGCCGGTGCCTATGGAGATTGTGATGATATCATCAAGCTCGTATGCAGAAACATCGAAATCCGGTGTTTGATAAACCTGTTTCATTGAGATTTAATCTCCTTTCAAGATATAATAATAAAATTTAATGTCGGAACGGAATATTCAGTTTTGAACAGCCGAACCGATAGTAAAGTTTCGCTGTGGTTTCTTGGTAAAATTCAATTACTGAGCTTTCCAAGCAGCAACAGCAGCATCATATCCTGAAGCAACTTTAGCAGTTACAGCTGCGGAATACCAAACATAATGATCGGCAGTACCGTCATTGTAGCATACATAAGCGATGCAGTCAATATCAGTTGCCTGAGAAGCATGAGAGATATTCTTGACGATTGCGCCGAAGTATGCATCGGAAGAAGCGTTTGCCTGACTTACATAGTCAGTAGAAGCAGCCTTCCAAGCTGACGGAAGTGCGGTGCCTTTTTCAACTGCTGCCTTAGCATCAGCTGCATCGGCAGCGCCTGTGTTGGCAGCAATGAAGCCAACGCTCTTAATTGTATTGCCGTTTGAGTTCATAGCAGCGAAGTCAGCAGCTGTGATAACCGAAGTAAGTCTGAACTGGAAGAGATCATCCGGAGCAGTTGTCTTATCGCCTGTGAACTTAACCTGAGTCTTATACTTAGCTACAGCATAAGACGGCTCTGACGGCATGTTAGCAAGGATATTACCCTTTGCCGCACTTACTTTATCGTGAGGAATAACGGTAGGGTTAGCGGTAGTACCAGCGGTCTGCTTCAAATACTGAGCTGCATTAGTACTCGAGTCACACATTGCAATATTGATGTTGCCAGCCGCGATTGCAGCTTCATCACCGGTTACGTTAAATGTGATTGACATTTCAGGTACAGAAATGCCATTAGCTTCTTCTGTGATCTTTACACCCTTTTTAGATGTAGCACCAAGGTTAGGACCGTCGGCAAGAATCTGCTGCATAACACCGCTGTTATACAGCGCTTTGTCTGCATCACTCATTGTTGAGTTGCTCATACAAGTGGCGGCAAACTTTGCATTGATGTTAGGTTTAGTAGCATTCTTTGCATAATTTGCAAGGTCTCCCAAGAAAACACGTGAAGAAAGGTCAGGAGTATAAACATTGCTGTCATACAAGAGACATGTACGTGAGTCAGAGAAGAGGAAGTTGTCGAAATCCGCTACTTCGAATTTTAATGTAACCGTAACTTTTGCGCCTGGTACGATTTCAGATGCTTTCTTATCTGATTCAAGTACAAGACCGAAAGTTTTGCCGGTATCAATAGCGAAAGAACTGATTGCGACTGTGCTTAAGAGCATGACTACAACAAGAGCAATACTTAAAATTTTCTTCATCTTAAGCATAAATTAATCTCCTATTTGTAAAAATTGATTGATTAAAAGGACATTACCAAGCAGTATTGACGTTACCGGCAATCACATTCTGGTCAGGAAGAGTTTCGAGCCAAGCATCGTGTGCTTCAATAGCAACTGCATCAGTACCATCAACCGCACCGTCGCCGTTTACATCTGCTGCATAATATGCTGCAGTATCTTCATCTATTGTTTCAATCCAAGCATCATGTAATTCGACAGCAACCGCATCGGTACCATCAACTGCACCGTCGCCGTTTACATCGCCGAAGTAAATGAATACATAGGTTGCAACTACTTTGCCACTGTCATCTTTAAGAAGGATGGTAGCTCCGGTAGTCATATTACCCTGATCGTTGGCAACTACTTCAATAGAACCTGCCTTTGTAGTAACATAATCCTCAATGTTTGCGCCATTAATGGTATCTATACCGAATACACAGCCGGCATAGTCGCCCGAGCCAGTGCAAAGGTTGGTTCTGATAACCGCACCGTTGCCTTCTTCGGTAAGGATAAGTTCCGGATCAGCTGCAGCAGCAGCCTTCATTACCGGGAAAGTAAGTTTCTGACCTGTGGTATAAACCGTAGAGGTTACATCAGAGGTCTTGTAGGAACCTACATAGAGTTTACCGCCGAGATTGGTCATTGATTTCTGATCGTTAAGCACACCGAAAGCGGCCGCAGTATCGGAAATGGCCTTAGAAGCGGTAAAGGTGAGGGTCGAAAGTACGACGCCGTTTGCCTTCTGAGCAACAGCTCCGCCGGCAGCCTGCGGTAATACGCCGACATAGACATAAGTCTTGCCGCCCGCAGCAGCATCATTTACGACCGTCTTTGTTGCATCGCCTGCACCGAACAGCGTTGAAGCGGTTGTGCCGCTTACAAACTTAACAGCACTGCTGTCATACTGAACAGGAACAGAAACCGTTGCAGCATAATAATCTGTGGTTAATTTTACGGTAACCTTGACCGTATCGCCTGCGCTATATGACGCCTTGTCAAACGATAAAGCGATAGTGCCGTTTTCTGCGACACCGGTATTATCATTTGCGAAAACGCCGACTGCAAGCACGCCAAGGAGCATAACTACAGATACAATAAGGCTAATAGCCTTTTTTGCCTTGGTCATTTTTTGCCTCCTTCTATTCTTAATCAATATTAAATATACACTTTTGAGAGCACAATGTCAATAATTTGTGAACAAAAATGGCACACCGAAAGAAAATATCCCTTACGCTATCACAAATAAAGTTATTTCCTTGCGGGCTTACAAGCTTTGTACCGTTATTTCACAAAACTATTCCGCCGCACTTTTAAAGTATATGCTCTAATCTTTTTAAGAATATCCCATTACATACGCCCTTGTGGGGGAGAAAACTCCCCCACCGGGTTTTAACTTAAGTAATTAAAGGAAATTACTTCTGAGCGATTGCAGTTCCGCCGTAAGCAGCGTCAACTACAAGGCCGTAGTTAGCGAGGTCAACCTTACCGGTAGCAAGGCCGCCTGCAGTCTTATAAGCGCCTGTGAGAGCAGCTTTGTTGTTGATTGCGAGGTCCATGGAGGAAGCATCGAATCCGTCAACAACACCGTCGCCGTTTACATCGCCGTAGATAACGACTGTGTAGATAGCAACCGGAGCACCGCTCGACTTAAGGCTGAGTGTTGCGGTAGCGCCTGTACCATAAAGGCCAGCAGCGTTAGCGGCAACATTAAGAGTTGTAGCCGAAGAATCCTTAGCCGTTACTCTTGCGAGTACGTCGTCGGCAGTAGCGAGCGAGCCGGGTGTTACGCCGGTGATGAGAGAAGCGTTCTCTGTTACGGAAACGCCCTCATTTGAACCCGCCGTGGTGGGAACTGCTACGTACTTGCATACGAACGGAGCCATAGCATTCTTGAGGTTTGTGATAACAGCGTCAATCTGAGCTGCTACAACGTTTGAATAGAAGCGGTCATTTGCAGCATAGTTTTCAGCGGAGCCGCTGTAAAGGTTTGCTGTGTTGCCCTTCTCATCGGTGTACTTATAACCGAGTACGGAAACGAGCTTAGCATAAGCTTCGGTCTTTGAAAGGCCGTCAGCTTTTGATGCGTCAAATGTATATGCACTGTTGTCAGTGAATATTGACTTAGCCTGAGCTATAACTGCCTCAAGCTCGGTGTAAGCACCTGCCTCGAGAGCAGAAGCCGATTTCGGCATAAGAGCGCGCTGAGCGATTTCAAGCTCATACTTAACATCGAATACCTCGGACTGAAGAGCATTAGCGTTGGCATTTAATGCCTCGGCAGCTGCAAGAGCCTTGGTATATCTTGCATAAGAGCCTGCTGTGTAATCAGCCTCTTTGTAGCCCTGAGCCTTAGCGGCTTTGATTTCCTTATCAAGGAACTGCTTCTGAGTTGTAACCGCAGCGCTCTTCAGGAAGCTTGCATACCAAGCAATGTTCTTAGCGCTGTTAAGGACTTCAAGCTCCGAATAACTGGGAGCCTTGTAAGCCTTTACGGCATCCATATAAGCGTTCTGAGCTTCGATTGAAGGAGCCTTCATGGAAGCTACGATAGCACTCTTATATGTAGCGGTTGCCTTGTTGGCAATAGCAGTAATTTCAGCCTCTGAAAGTGAGCTGCCGTCAATGTACTTTTCGGGAGCTACGGGGCCCTTGTAAGCGTCAATGATAGCGTTGCCGGCTTTCATTGCCTTTTCGTAAGCCCAATAAGCATAGAGGTCGAAGTTCTGATAGTTGATGTCGCCGGCAGCCTTAAGAGCAGCCTCAATGGGAGCCGGTGTAACGGTTGCGGAACCGCTTGAAGGTGTTGTGCTTGCTGTATCAAGAGCCTTAGCGGCGGTTTCAAGAGCGGTTACGGCTGCAGTGAGATTGTCGTCACTGTAATTGCCGAGGTTAGCCTTCTTGAACGGGCCGTAAGCGAGCTTAGCAGCAGCGGTAAGAGCTGTCCAGTAAGTGCTCCAAGCCTCTGCCGGATACTTAGAAGAATCGCGGTTAGCCTTGAACTCGCTGTCAACAAGAGATTTAATCGGCATCGCATTGTAGTAATAGAGAGTGCCGAACGGAGCAGTCATGGTAAGAGTACCGTGACGATTCTTGTATGCACCATAAACAGTTACCGAGCTGTTACCGAGATCATATGTGGCACCCGAGGGAACCGTCGCTGCGTCAACATCGGATTTAAGTCTGAGCGGGTTAACGGTAACAATACCGTTGGGATCGCCTGTCATAAATTTCTGACCGACGAGAGCCTCTGCCTGACCCGAGGACTCAAAGTAGGTTGAATTATAAGCGGAAACAGAGCTTGCGTCGAACCTACAATCAGTATCTCTCTTGTTAGTCCAGGTTACGGCAATGTTTGAAATAGCAGAAGCAAGAGCCGATGCACTTGTTACAAGGTAATCTGTGGTGGTTTCACCCTTCATCTCAACTACATCATAGAAGTTTCTCTTCTTATCTTCCTTAGACCAAGGGGAGCCGACGGTATCGGCTGTATCGTTGGTTGCATACTCAAAGGTAGTGGAAGTAATGTCGCCGTCGTAAGCAGTACCGTCCTTGAAGGTGAAGCTGTAAACAGCGGTTACCTTTACAAGGCTGTCTGTGGGAACTGCCGTGTTAAGAGTAACATCGGTGCTCTCATACGGTGAAAGTTTCTTTTCGCCGCTTGTGAGCATTTCGGTGTCGTTAACGGTAACAGACTTAAGAGTGAGCATATAAGGATGATCATATGTATCGCCGTGCTTTAAGATCATACCTGCAGATGCGTTTGTTACCTTAAGAGTAGTATTCATCTGGCCGTTTGTAAGCTGTACATAGTTAAGTGCACCCTTATCTACTGTAAGCTTAGGCTCAGCATAGGACTGAGCGTTAGTAGTCCAGCCGAGGAAGAAGTTTACGATCGGAAGAGCTACGTCAAGAAGACCGCCTGATTTAATGGCATAGGCAATACCTAAAATCAATTTCTCTGCGAGGTTTGCAATAGCGCCCTTCTGAAGAATAGCGTCAATTGAATTGTAAGAATCGGCGATAAGAGCGGTGTTGCCGCATACCTTACCGAGAACCTTGTTAAGGAGTTCTCTTACGATTCTGAATACTGCGGGATACAGAGCCTCGGTTCTGAGAGTGCTGTTAGCAGGAATATTGAATATGCCCGTAACGCTGTTTGTACCGAGGAGCTTGCTTACGTCAAGGTTGAGAAGTCTGTCGATAATGTCTTCTCTGAGAACAGTCTCAAGGAAGGTCTTACCGTCAGCAGCGGTTTCGTTGACTATCTTCTCAACGGGAAGAACGTCGCGGATAATCTTGTCGAGCTTAACCCACGGATCCTGTGCGGTAGCAAGGTCGAGGTCAAGGCCGTCGGTGTTGATGAGCTTCTGGAACTTCCAGCACCACTCGTTGTCAGAGGTGAGAGCCCAGTCGATTATCCAGTCAATGGTCTTTTCCCAAGCGCGTGTGTTCTTTTCGAAGTCCGCAAGCTTATAAGTCTTGGAGGCTTCAAATTGGTAGCCGCCAGCCTTATCGGAGCCGAGGTCGGCAAGCTTGGAGAGATACTTCATACCGATGTCGGTACCCATGGTAAAGATAACATCGAGCCAATAGCCGCTGTCCTTACCCTTTACGAGGGTCTTCGAGTTGTAATCGGCATAAATAAGTGCGTCATAGTTGTAAGTCGGAACGAACTGAGTTGCAAGCTCACGAATTACGCAAGCGAGAAGAGCGGTTACGTTCTGTCCCTTGAGCTCGGCAGCCGACGGGAGAATTATCTGAGGCATAAGAGCCTTAACGCCGATTGCGCCGAGAGCGGTAACAACATCCTGATTGGAAGCGGACTTGTCTACAACTGTGTCATAGTAGCCTGCATAAACAGTCTCATAGCCGGTACCGAAGAGATACTCGGGGTTATAAGCTGCTACATACTGAAGAGCCTTGCGAAGATTGGGAACAAGGTTTGAGTTATCGCCCTTTGTCCAATTGATTGCAGCCTTTGCAGTATCCGAAAGCATTGTGTCGATTGCCTTGCCGACAAAATCGTTGAGCGCTGCAAGAACGGTGGTATACCCCGCTGCCGAAGCAGTAACGGAGCCGTCGTTTGCAGCTGTGGGCATAAACTCGTTAACGAAATCACCGGAGATGGTGTAGTTCCAGTTAATGAGCTTAGCGAACGAATTAGCGGTGGACATATCAAACTTGAGCCAGGTCTCTGTGAGACCGTCTTTGCTGACAAGGCGATAATAGCCGTTGTCGTCGGAGCCTATTGTGAAGTCCGACCACTCCCAGTTGTATGTGCCGGCAACCTTAGAATAGAATGCCTTTACATCTGACGGAAGCTTAGCGAGAACAGCGGTGGCCTCTGAAGCCTTGCCGCCGAAGAGCTCGGTCTTTTCAGCGCCGAACCACTGTGCAAGAAGCATCTTAACCGAGCCGTTGAGAACAACGGGAGCAAGATCCTTAAATACATAGGGAGCTATCTGATAGAGAGCCGAAACAAGAGTATTGCTGTCAAGGTTGAAGATTTCGGAAACCTTACCGCTTGTGGCAAGTGAGGGAAGGAAGTAGCTGTCCTTAACGTAATATTTTACGTTTTCGCCGGCAGCGTTAGCGTAAACATAAACGCCTGTGCCTTTGCCTTCCATATCGGTTTCTTCGGTCTTATAATACTTCTCTTCCTGAGCTACATACATCTTCTTGGCGGTATCATATTCAAATACCTCGATGTAAGCACCCTTAGAGTCTGAATCCTTAACATAATAATCACGAAGACCTGCTTCAGCGCTTGTCGGAAGAGCAATGTGATTGCTTATGCAGTTGCCGGAAGCGTCTTCTTTATAAGAAGTATAGCTCTGCGGCTTAGACATAGCGTTGATGAGGACATTCTTGACAAGAGTGTCGGGATTTGCGGTTGTTGTTGAATAAGTGTTGATGAGCGTCATGTCATCGTCAACTCTTGCAAACATCGGATAAACGAGGCCTTTTAACATACCCGGAAGATCCGAGAGGTACTTATTAACGCCGGAGATATCAACAAAGTTGCCGATAATGCCGACGTCGAGTTTGCCGTCGTTGATAACCTTTTTAACGAGACCTGCGTTGTCGTTAAGAAGGGTTGCAATGCCGTTGACTATGTCGAGCTGAGCGTTGTCTTCTCTTGTCATGCCCGACGGCCAGTTTTTAAGGTTAACGTTTTTAACTATGCCGAGCAAGCCGCTGAGAAGCTTAACAGCTCCGTTGTTAAGAAGAGCCTGTGCGCTGTCGATGGTTCCGCAAAGAGCATTAACTGAGCGAAGGTCGATAACAAGGTGCAAACCTGCAGTGTTAATAACATCGCCCATGTTTATGTTCGCGGCGGCAAGGGTAACATCGAGGAAGTCAAATACGACTGACATTCTCTCTTCGGTAGAGAGTCTTGTTACCGCGCCGTCCGGGCTGTATGCGTTAAGAGCGGTAAGGTTATCAGAGGTCTGATACTCCGTCTTTGCGGCAAACGCCATTACGGACATAGTTGAGAAAATCATGACAACTGCCAAGATGACACTTAACAATTTGGTAGATTTTTTCATACGTGTTTTTTCCTCCTAAAAAGATTTACATTAAAACCATGTATGCGTACCTGATTTTTTCTGCGGGAGGCACTCCCCGCAACAATTCCTCGCACAAAATCCGCTGTACTTCTGACCGCTCTTTGATTTACAAGAAAGCAAACCGATTTCGGCACGTTAACTCGGTCGGTTTCCACCGTTTCCACTTCCGTAAAAATGAATCGGTGGAAAACTGATGATACACACCCGAGCATATTACCGTAGGATGTGTATCAAAACGGGATGGAAACTGCACGGTAAATCAGCCGTGCGGCAGTGCTCCCTTAAAAAAGGGGGCACTTCGCCCTATTACACCATTCCTATGGTTAGTTAAAGTATAGGGTTTTAAACGAAAAAAGTCAATAAATTGTTCACACAAATTTGTTGATTTTCTGTATTGAACAAATAGAATTGTTATTTTTGGGCAAAAGTGGCAAACAAAATTGGCAATGTTGTTGTAAAATTATGAACAAATTGTTAACGTTTTCGAGTTTTGAACTTTTTGACAAGTATTGAACACGGTTTTGAACATTTTTACGGTATTTTCGGGTAAAAACAGAGGGCTTTTAGGCTCCCTCAAATAGGGTGATTCCCCACAGTGTGGGGAAATGTCGCGGAGCGAC
>ERZ824575.961-NODE-961-length-31294-cov-4.350299_pt1 | contig 31294 bp, 30 predicted proteins | sample MGYA00519470_ERZ824575 | MGnify/ENA primary metagenome ERZ824575 (study PRJEB31778, sample SAMEA3449170) | human gut metagenome | biome: human gut; feature: human-associated habitat; material: faeces | place: United Kingdom | collected 2010/2012 ...
CTTTGCAGCGGCGACATCAGGTCGACGAACATGTAACCGAAAAACATCGTGGACGCGATGAGCAACAACGCCGTCCATCGGGCTGCGGGCGAGTCGTTGAGTTTACGTTGGATAGTTTCTGCCATATTTTTTTGTGTTGAGTTAGTTATCCAGTGATGCGTAGCGTTTCAGCACCTCGTAGGCTTCGGTGATTCCCAGTTCGCCGGCTTTCGAGAGGTCGAGGCAGCCCTTGCGGGTGTCTTTCATAAACAGCTGGATGATGCCGCGGTTGTAGTAGGCCTCGGCGAATGCGGGGTTGAGGGAGATGGCTTTGGTGTAGTCCTCGAACGCCTCGGGCAGGCTGCCCGAGAGGGCCAGCAGGTTGGCGCGGTTGTAGTAGGCGTAGGCGAAGTCGGGGAAGAGCTTGATCGCCTTGTTCAGGTCGGCGACGGCCTCGTCGTAGCTGTACGTCCGTTTCGAGTTGTTGTTGAGCCGGTTCGCGGGATCCGAATCGATCGTGATCCGCTGGTAGGAGTTGTCGATCGATGAGATGAAGTCGATCATTTCGGCCCGTGTGGTCGAACGGTTGAGGTAGAGGAACGGATTCGACGGGTTGCGGTCGATGGCCGTCGAATAGGTGTTCACCGAATTGGTGTACTGTTTGATGAGCGATTGCGAGACGCCGCGCTCGAAGAGGGGGATCCACGAGGCGTCGGGCATCTTGAGCTCTTCGGCATACTGCCGGTCGAGGATCACGAGCGAGTCGGCCCCGATGTTGCTTTCGCGGCACGAGAGGGCGAGATACCGGTTTCCTACGCGCTTGAGGAAATCCTCGACGCGCTGCAGGCGGTAGGGCTGCGGTGCCGGCACGGAATCCGGGCGCATGAGCGTGAACTTGTAGAGCGGCAGCAGGCGCATCTCCTCGCGGCCGCCGTTGTGGCCCGTGATGCGGTCGAAGCTGCCTCCGGCGAACTTGCTGTCGAACGAAAGCAGCTTGTCGAAGCGCTGCGTCGTGTCGGCGTAGATCGAGTAGGTGCTGTCGCTCAGGCGGGTCTTGTATTCGGCGATCTTGCGCTGTGCGATGTCGCGGTCGCGGCGCGAACCGCTCTCGTCTTTGAGCAGATAGCGCAGACGGCTGCGGTTGAGGTAGGCGTTGGCGAAATCGGGGTAGAGCTCGATGGCTTTCGAGTAGTCCTCGACGGCGCTTTCGATATTCCCCAGCTGGGCCTGTATGCCCGCGCGGTTGTAGTAGACGAGCACGTTTTCCGGCGAGTAGAAGGCCACTTTGTCGTAGTCTTCCAGCGCACGGTTGTAGTCGCCGATCTGCGAGCGGACGATGGCGCGGTTGAAGTAGGTGAGCGAATTGGTCGAGTCGAGTTGCAGCACGCGGTCGAAGTCGGCGAGCGACTGCATCGGCCGGTTGGTGCTCGAATAGACGATGGCGCGGTTGAAGTAGGAGAGCAGGTAGTTCGAATCGCAGCGGATCGCCATGTCGAAATCGGCTTCGGCCTCCTTGTAGCGCTGTTGTTTCATCTCCAACTCGCCGCGGCGGTTGTAGCTCATCGGATTCTCGCGGTTGGTGCGGATCGCCGTTTCGAAATCGGCGTAGGCCTGCGTCGTATCTTTGAGGTAGAGGTAGCAGACGCCGCGGTTGAGATAGGCGTCCGAAACCTTGTTCTCCTGCCGGATGAATTTGTCGAAGTCGTCGATCGCTTCGCGGAACTGCTGGTTCAGCAGCCGCGTGACGCCCCGGCTGTAATAGGCGTTGGGCAGGTCGGGGCGCAGCTCGATCGCTTCGGCGAAGTCGGAGAGCGCGTCGTCGTAGTTGCCCAGCCGCGAGCGGGTGATGGCGCGGTAGGTGAAGGCCGTGGTGAAGACCGGATTCTTCTCGATGGCGGTGGTGAAATCGGCCTCGGCGCCCAGCAGGTCGTCGAGGTTGTATTTGGCGATGCCGCGCAGGAAATAGCCTTCGTAGGCGTCGTCGTCGAAACGCAGCAGGATGTTGAGCGTGCGGATCGCGTCCTCGAAGTTGTTGTCTATCATGAACGAGCGGCCGACGTAGTAGAAATAGTCCCTGTCGTACTGCGCACGGCTGCCGGCGCCGATCGTCAGTGCGAGGGCCAGCAATACGCCCGTAATTCCTTTTCGCATCGTAAATCTCTTCATTGTTTGCGTAACGCTCTTTGCCGCCGGTTTATTGCCGTTATTGGGGATCGTAGCCGAACCGCCGCAATTGCCGCTGGTCGTTGCGCCAGTCTTCGCTGACTTTGACGAAGAGTTGCAGGAAGACCTTCTTCCGGAGGAACTCCTCCAACTCCTCGCGGGCCTGCCGTCCGACCTTTTTGAGCTTCTCGCCCTTGTGCCCGATGAGGATTCCCTTCTGCGAGTTGCGCGCCACGTAGATCACGGCCGAAATGCGGTCGATGCCGGGCTCCTCGCGGTACTCCTCGATCTCGATTTCGCAGCTGTAAGGGATCTCCTTGTCGTAGTTGCGCAGGATCTTTTCGCGGATGATCTCCGAGGCGAAGAAACGTAGCGTCTTGTCCGTGAGCGTATCCTTCGGGTAGAAGGGTTCGCCTTCGGGTAGCAGCGCCAGAATCCGGTCGAACAGGCCGGCGATGTTGAATCCTTCCCTGGCCGAGATCGGTATGATTTCGGCGTCGGGCAGCGTCGCGCGCCACTTCTCGACGAGCGCTTCGAGCGCCTCCTGCGTCGAGAGGTCGATCTTGTTGACCACCACCAGCGTCGGCACTCCGCTCTGGCGGATGCGGTCGATGATCTCGGCCGCACGTTCGTCGTCCCGCTCGACGGTGTCGGTCACGTAGAGCAGCACGTCGGCGTCCGACAGGGCGCCGCGCACGAAATTCATCATCGACTCCTGCAACTTGTAACAGGGTTTCAGGATGCCCGGCGTATCGGAGAAGACGATCTGGAAATCGTCGCCGTTGACGATGCCCAGAATGCGGTGGCGCGTGGTCTGCGCCTTGGAGGTGATGATGGAGAGTTTCTCGCCCACCAATGCGTTCATCAGCGTCGACTTCCCGACGTTGGGATTTCCGATGATATTGACAAAGCCCGATTTGTGCATGAAATGCGGTTTATTAGGGTTCAAAGTTACGATAAATTCGAGAAAATTCCTTATGTTTGCAAAAGTTACTCGTTTAAATCGTATTGCCTATGGAGAAATAACGGGGGATATATCCGGCTGCCGGCGTTCTTTTTTGCGGAAGTCGCGGGCGGATGGTCGAATCGAATCGATTTTCATGTGCCGTCACCGCACGAAAAGCGCCGGCACAAAACATATAAAAGCGCATCGGCTTTTCTTCTTACATTCAGAACTTGGACACTTTTGAATCACAAAGAGGAATTAAAGTTGATGCTCGTGCTGTTTTTCGGCGCGGGCATTTCTTTCATCTTTCTTTGTGGGCAGTCCAAGGCCTTGAATGTGGGTGAACGGAGTTTGCCCGCGTTTTTTGTGTTATCTTGAATACATGTTAAAAAAGAAAAATAAGTCATGAAATTTTTTTTGCCCTTTGCGTATATATGGTGCTATGTGCCATTGGGATGCATTCATTTGCTCAAAATGTAATTAATCAAACGGTTATCGTGTCGGGAGATTCGAATAACGCATCGTTTTCGAACGACGATATCGGAGGCGTAGAGTTCCGCCGTATACCTTCCGATCGAAAAAAATGGTACTATTTCGAGTTTGAGAATTACCACTCTTTCCCTGTTACCGTGAATTGGTAGGCAAGCATATCGAGCGATAAATTCAGCCATTGGTATTCGTATGGCGATGTGGAGAGTGGGACTATTGTAATACCGGCCAATGGCAAGAAGAGAACGGCCGAAACATATAGTTATGGGTATGATTTGGATTTTATCAGAGTGCGCCGACTGTAACGGTGGAGCGGCATGTCGATTGCGTTCGCTCGTATCGCGATGGGATGCCGGTGAAAGAATCCGTAACGGAAGAATCCGGCTTCATGCGGAAGCCGGATTCTTTAATTCGATCCGAAAGACGTGGGTTACCGACGGAAACCGCGCGGCATCTGGGGCAGCTTCATCTTACCGCCGCCGGCGACCATCTTCATCATTTTGCGCGTGTCGTCGAACTGTTTCAGCAGGCGGTTTACGTCGGCCATCGTCGTGCCGCTGCCTTTGGCGATGCGTTCGCGGCGGCGCGCGTTGAGGATTTCAGGGCGCTCGCGCTCGGCGGGGGTCATTGAGCCGATGATCGCCTCGGTCTGCTTGAAGACGTCGTCGGGGATATCGACGTTCTTGAGCATCTTGCCCATGCCGGGGATCATCGAAGCGAGGTCTTTGAGGTTGCCCATCTTCTTGATCTGGTTGATCTGCGCCAGAAAATCGTTGAAGTTGAACTGATCCTTGACGAGCTTCTTTTTCAGTTTGCGCGCCTCGGCCTCGTCGAACTGCTCCTGTGCGCGCTCCACGAGCGACACCACGTCGCCCATGCCGAGAATGCGGTCGGCCATACGCTCGGGGTGGAAGACTTGCAGGGCGTCCATCTTTTCGCCGCTCGAAATGAATTTCAGCGGTTTGTCGACCACCGAACGGATCGAGATGGCGGCGCCGCCGCGCGTGTCGCCGTCGAGCTTGGTGAGCACCACGCCGTCGAAATCGAGCCGGTCGTTGAACTCCTTGGCCGTGTTCACGGCATCCTGGCCCGTCATGGCGTCGACCACGAAGAGCGTCTCGCCGGGATCGACGGCGGCCTTGATCGCCGTGATCTCCTGCATCATCGCCTCGTCGACGGCCAGACGGCCCGCCGTATCGACGATTACGACATTGCAGCCCTTCTGGCGGGCGTATTTGATCGCGTTCTGCGCGATCTCCACGGGGTGCGTGTTTCCCTCTTCGGTGTAGACCTCCACGCCGATCTGACCGCCCAGCACCTTCAATTGGTCGATGGCGGCCGGACGGTAGACGTCGCCGGCGACGAGCAGCACATGGCGCCCCTTCTTCTCTTTGAGGAAGGCGGCCAGCTTGCCCGAGAAGGTCGTCTTGCCCGAACCTTGCAGACCGGCGATCAGGATGACGGCCGGAGTGCCTTCCAAGCGGATGTCGGTGGCCGTGCCGCCCATGAGCTGCGCCAGCTCGTCGCGCACGATCTTGGTCATCATCTGCCCCGGCTTGACAGCCGTCAGCACGTTCTGCCCCAGCGCTTTCTGCTTCACCTCGTCGGTGAACGACTTGGCGACCTTGTAGTTGACGTCGGCGTCGATCAGCGCGCGGCGGATCTCTTTGAGCGTCTCGGCGATGTTGATCTCTGTGATGCGGCCTTCGCCTTTGAGGATCTTGAACGACCGTTCGAGTTTATCTGTCAGGTTTTCAAACATGGTGTATGGCTTTTTGCGGACCGGGAACGTCGGCGGGCCGGTATGGATCGCTCCGGCGGGACGGTACGGCGTTCGCGGCGGTTTTATCCCCGCAAAGATAGTACAAGCGGGGCATAGAAACAAATTTAGGCAGCTATATACGACTTTACACCTCATCGGTTTTCGAGCCGCCGCATCCGGTCGACCGCCGGAGCGTTCGCGGCGGAGGCCGTTTCGTTCGGAAAAGCCCCTCCTCTGGGAGGGCGAAGAAAAAACGGACGGCGCCGAAAACCGGTGCCGTCCGCGGGAGCGGAGAAAAATTCACTTTCGTGTTCCTTTTCTCGCCTCGGCAATTCGAGTGAACTCGATTGCGCTCGGCCTAACGAAAAGATTGAATTTCTTTCGTCCATTTCTCGCCTCGGCATAGCTCGAACTGCGTTCGGCTTTGCGCTCGGCTTAACGAAATGGTTCATTTCTGCCCGTAGTAGGCGTCGGGGCCGTGTTTGCGCCGGAAATGTTTCTCGACGAGCAGGGGGTCGATGCCGGCCGTCGGGTTGAGTAGTTTGGTGACGAAGGCCATTTTGGCGACCTGTTCCAGTACCGTCGCGTTGTAAACCGCTTCGTGTGCGTCGCGGCCCCATGCGAAGGGGCCGTGGTTCTTGACCAGCACGCCCGGCGTGTGGAGCGGGTCGAGGCCGCGGAACCGCTCGACGATCACGGCGCCCGTTTCGGCTTCGTAGTCGCCGTCGATCTGTGCGTGCGTCATATCGCCCGTACAGGGGACGGCGCGGTGGAAATAATCGGCATGGGTCGTTCCCAGCGAGGGAATGTCGAGTCCCGCCTGCGCCCATGCCGTAGCGTAGGTCGAGTGGGTGTGTACCACGCCGCCGATCCCCTCGAAGGCGCGGTAGAGCGCCAAGTGGGTCGGGGTGTCGGATGAAGGGCGGAGCGATCCTTCGACGACGTTGCCGTCGAGATCGACCACCACCATGTCTTCCGCTTTCAGGGCTTCGTACTCCACGCCGCTCGGCTTGATGACGACCCGTCCGCTCGCGCGGTCGATGGCCGAGACATTGCCCCACGTGAAGATAACCAGACCGTGACGTACCAAATCGAGGTTCGCTTCGAGAACCTCTTCTTTCAGATTTTCCAGCATCGTTTGCGTTTTATTCGGTCGTTTTCCCGCCTCGGCTTCGTCCGAACGAGTCGGGTTCGGCTCTCGGCGTAACGAAAACGTTTGTTTTTGTTTTCAGGATTATTCGTTTACTGTCCTTCCGGCACTGTGTTTTATGGCTCGTCTGCGATTTTACCCCGCAATCCGATTCCCGGTCGATCGACGATGCCGGCGGGGAAATCTTCTGTTCCGTGCGGAGGTCGCAGCTCGTACCGTTTCTGCCGCCGGAGGCGAACTGCCGGTGCGTTGCGCGGAAGTGCGGCAGACGTATTATTTCTTGTTCTTGTAGGCTGCGACGGCTTCCAGATAGGCTTCGGCCTTGTCGGGACAGTCGGTCGAAACGTAGGTGATGCCGTGGCGCGCCGCCCAGTCGATCAGTTCGCAGTCGTTGACCATCCAGAGCGTAGTGGCGATGCCGAGACGGTTGGCTTCGTCGACCAGTTCGGGACGGTTCATCAGGACGTTGAGCTGGTAGGAGAGACCTCCGTATCCCCGCTTTTTCGCTTCGGCGGGACTCATGGCCGCCATGTCGCTGCTGACGTAGACGACGACGGCGTCGGGTTGCAGGCGGAGCACTTCGTCGCAGGCGTGCCGGCTGAACGAGATGAATTCGATCTGCGGCACGAGCCGCATTTCGCGCGCCAGACGGAGGATCGCCTCCACGACCTGCGTCTCGCGTTGCGGCGTCGCGTGTTTCTTGATTTCGAGGATCAGTTTGGTCGACGGGTCTTTCTGTCCCTGTGCGAAGAACTTCCGGAGGGTGGGGATTTCGAGACCACCCGGCAGCTTCACGGCGCGGATTTCGGCGAAGCGGTTCTTCTGCGCATGAAGTTTCGTGTCGAGAATCTTCGGCCCGTGATAGACGATCAGCGAGTCGTCGGCCGTCATGTTGACGTCGAACTCCACGCCGTAGACTCCCAGCTTCTGGGCGTTGCGCAGGCTCGATACGGTATTTTCCCACGATCCTTCTGCGGCATGGAATCCGCGGTGTGCGACCACTTGGGGCTGGGCGGCGAGCATCAGCGTGCCCGCGGCGAATCCGATTGTCAAAAATAATTTTTTCATACGGTTGCGTTTATTCGGTCTTTTACGTTCGGTCGAAAACGGACTTTGTCCAGTCGGAATCCATGTCCGTTTTCCGGCGGATGTCCGGATTCGGTACGAATCGTGTCACAAATATATACATATTTTCGTTTCGTTAAACAGGTGTTTTCTTTTCGGATGAGAAATTTTGTTTATAGTGATAATTTTCTTGGGCTTTGGATGCGGATGTCGTCTAAACGAAAGAGATCGCAGACTGTTGCAAGGAAGTCCGCTGCGGTTGTCCGGATTATCCGGATCGTCGGTCGGGGAGGAGCTGCGCTTCGGACTGGGGCTGTCGGAGGGCTTCGCGTGAATTGGATTCCGCGTCCGGTACGTTTTGCGAAAGGCATGTTTTCGTTCGGACGTGCTGCGCCTCGGCGGAGTTCGAATAAATTTGGTTCTGCCCTCGGCTTGCACTATCTTTGTCGGGGAATTGAAAAGATGAGATCATGCTGAGTATTGCCGAACGCCGTAAGTATATTCTCGATTCGCTGAATCGTCACGGATTCGTTCGTGTGGCCGATATGGCCGCCGAGATGAACGTGACCAAGGCGACCGTCCGCAAGGATATGGAGTTTTTGGAGAGCAGGAACCTGCTCTACCGCACGCACGGCAGCGCCAGTCCGGTCAATCCGTTGGTGCAGGATGTCAGCGTGCATGTCAAGAGCGCCGTCAACAGCGAAATCAAACAGAAGATCGCCGTGGAGGCGGCCGCGCTGATTTGTCCCGACGATTCGGTCTTCATCGCTTCGGGGTCGACCGTCTATGCCTTTGCCGAACGGATACGGCCGGTCGGGCATCTCAATGTAGTGACGCCGTCCCTGCGCGTGGCGATGCTGATGAACGAGTCGGAGGAGACGACGGTGACCGTGCTCGGAGGCGTGCTCTACAAGAAGTCGCTGTCGGTGCGGGGCGAATATGCGGCGCAGGGATTCGAGAATGTGATCTGTTCGAAACTCTTCTTCGGCGCGGACGGCATCGATTCCAATTTCGGCATCACCTGCGCCACGGCCGAGGAGGCCACGCTGACGCAGAAGATGATGCGGGCCTCGGCCAAGAGCGTCGTGCTGGCCGACTCGTCGAAATTCGGGCGGCGCGGTTTCGGCCGGATATGTTCGATGGAGCGGATCGACTGCATCGTTACAGACGACGGTATTTCGGAGCAGTACCGCAGGCTGATCGAGGAGGCCGGAGTCGATCTGATCGTCGTGAAACGCTGAGGGATTTGCCGGCGACCGAGCGGGCGTACAGGTGCCGTGGTAAATAAAAATGACCGGAATTCTGGAAAAGATTCCGGTCATTTTTATTTACTGGAAACGGTTACTCTTTCACACAGCGGACGGGTACGGCAATAGCAAGGCTGTTTTGACCCATATTCGTAAATGAGGCTTTGTAGCTGCCGGTGAACGACTTGTTGTAACCTAATTGCATAATATAAGCTTTTTTTGTAGCAGACCATGTGGCGCTTTGTGCTTTGGCATAAATACCGAGTTGAGACAATTTGCCCTCGTCGTTTCTCTGTCCGGCACATGCATAGAACGCTCCGTTAATAGTACCTCCGAAGGTGGTTTCTGTTGCTTCAACTTGATCTGCGTTGAAATCTTTCCATACTTCTCTGCTATCTATCGGTATCTTATAACCTGCCGGACAAGGATCGTAAACCGACTTTTGTTTGGAAATGCCTCCCCACAAATCTTCGAAATTGGAAGCCTTCGCATTGAACCAAGTTCCGCTGCCGCTATTGTGTATCTGCTGTGTATGTCGGATAAACTTGGTGGGATTTTGAATCGTGTATGCAATACAATCAGAAATTTGAGAGTCGTTGTTAGCGGTTACTCCGAATGTATATTCTGTTTCTCCGATCGTATTTTTTTCATATGTGGCTGTGAGCGAACCGAAGGCTTCCGGTTCGCTGCTACCTGTCATGTTTGAGTTGATTCCGAGTTCTTTCGCCCCGACGAACGGGTCTTTGCGTCCCCATTGGTAGTAAAGACCGTAGGAGGAGACGTCGCCCGGAGTGACGGAGGTGGCGCCGAGGTTGCGGTCGAGGATCGTGCAGCCTGCGGCGGCTTCCTTCTCGGCCGGCGCGTCGGTACGCCAGATATGCCAGCTCCATGCGACCTGCCGGTTGACGAGGGCGGCTATCACGGCGTTGCCCTTGGCGGCGCCTGCCGTGAAATAGACATAGCCGTCGACACCGTCGACAGCCGAGCCGTCACCCTTGACGGCCTTGAATTTGTAGTTACCGGGGGCGCTGACGATGAAACAGTTGGCTGCCGCTCCCAGGTCGACGGCGCCGGGCAGTTCATCGAAGCCGACGTTCGACACCACGCCCGTTTCGTCCTGCCACAGCCAGTCGCAGGCGGCATCGGCCGTCGACTGCGGGGTGAAGGCAAGGGTCGGATATTCGTAAATCTTGCTGCGCAGCAGCGTCTTCGGGGTGTCTTTGCTGACGACCTGCGTCATCACGCTGCCGTCGTCGGCGACGAAATCGATCGTGTAGCCTTTGGCATAGGTCTGAGGCGGAACGACCATGTAGAATGTCTGGGGCGTGGCCGAGAGTCGTACGCCGCAGGTGAGCGAGACCTCTTCGACTGTCGATTCCGAGAAGTCGGCCTCCATGTAGGCATCGCCCGAGATGTCGAGCCGGAAGTCGCCTGCGACGGGTTCGCCGTCATTTCCGCGAAACCGGATCGCGGCCAGCGTCCGACTGCCCGTGAGCGAGAATTTGAGTATGGGAAAAATATTCTTGAAAGAGAGCCGCACCTGTTCGGAACCCGAATCGGGCGTTTTGGCGATCATCATGCCCAGATCCTTGAACTGGAAGGGGTGGCTTTGCTGTTCGGGCAGCGTCATCCGGATGTGGGTGCGGCCGATCTGCCATGCGTCCGTGCTGACGCTGCGGTAGGGATAGACGGCGACGTAGGTATCCGAGGCGAGCGGCGTGACCGCGCTGGTGCCGGTGAAGGTCGCCGTGGTGTTGTCGATCGATTCTGCGCTTTTGACCACGTAGAATTCGGGCGTGACGAACTGGACGGAGGGTTGCAGACCTTGTGCGACGCTGTCGGCGAGTTCCTGCACCCGCCGGTCGAAGGCGCCGGTCATGTAGAGGGCTACGGCGTCGTAAAGATCCCATTTAACGAGGCTCGAATTCCCCCCCCCTCCGGCTTCTTCGTCGAGGTGCGTGCGGGATTCGGGTGCCGAAGCGTCGATCGTACCCAGGAGGGTCATTGCCGATCGCGGAGCGGTCGGCGGAAGTTGTGCCGAGGGTTCGTTGTCTTTCTGACAGGAGGCGAGGATCAATCCTGCCGCTGCCAATGCGAGGTAGGTTTTTCTCATGGTTTCGTGCGGTTGCGGGTTATCCCCAGATCTCTTTTTCGATGTCGTACTCTTCATTGTCGCTCTCTCCGGCCCAGGAGCCTTCGAATCCCCGTTCCACGGCGACGTCCGTCGCCTCGATTCGCGGAAGCACATAGACGGCTTTCTCTTTTTCGTGTTTCATAGAATGTAATTTAAGGAGTGGATAATATAAAGGAGTGGTCGGGCGCAGAGTCCCGTTGTTCGGCAGGGTCGGCATGGCGGAGCGGTTGAGGGTTGTTCGTCGAACGGCAGGCGGATTCCGGCCGGTTCATTTACAAATTTACGGAAAAAATTCGAGAATATTCCGATCGGTCGCTGAAAAGTCTGTATTTTTCGGAATACGGTTCGTTCCGACGCCCGTGGAACGGAACGGACGGCAGGTCAGAGCAATCCCGCTTCGTAGTAGCGGACGATCTGTTCGAGCAGGCGGTCGTCCCCTTCGGCGTCGTACTCCGATTTGAGGTCCTGCCCGAAGACGCGCGACAAGGTCTGCCAGAATCCGGCCACGAATCCGCCGCGGAATTCCCGCAGTACTTCGTAGGCGGTGTAGTCCGTCTCGCGGTCGATGAGTTTGAGCAGTACTTTGCCTTGCGTGCGGGTCATGTGTTTGACGACGGGCGTGTACTCCTCCTTGATTTGGCGATAGACGCCCCTGATGTAGGCTTTTTGCGCCTTTTTGGTCGGTAGGCGTTGCAGCTCGGCCTCCATTTCGGTCATGCGCGCCCTGGCGATCTTTGCGACGGGATAGACTTTTTTGACGGCCGCGACCAGTTTGCGGTAGCGGCGCAGGTCGGCTCCGCGGGCGAAGACCCACACCGGGCGAATGCGGACGTGGGGAATCGTATCGCCCGCGACGACCTGCCACTCCTGACAGGCGACGCCCGGAGGCTGTTGCGCTCCGATCCGGAGTGCCGGGAGTATCGCCGCCAGCAGAAAGAGAAGGTACTTTTTCATAGGCCCCGAAAAATTTCTACCTTTGCAAATGTAACGATTTTTTGGTTTAACGAAATAACGAAACGGAATAATGGAACTGAAAAAGGGATTGTCGTCCCAGAGCTCGGTGACGGTATCGGCCGGAAATACGGCCGCTGCGATGGGTTCGGGCGATCTGGATGTTTTCGCCACGCCGGCGATGGTGGCGTTGATGGAGAATGCCGCGATGAAAGCCGTCGCCGATGCGCTGCCGGAAGGCTCGACGACCGTGGGGGCCGAGATGAACGTGACGCACATCAAGCCTTCGGGGCTCGGCGCAGAGATCGTGGCGACGGCGGTGCTGACCGGAGTGGAAGGGCGCAAGCTGACCTTCAACGTCGGTGCCCGCGACGCCGAAGGAATGATCGGCGAGGGCATCCACATTCGTTATGCGGTCGATCGGCTCCGGTTCATGGAGAAGGTAGGGAAGTAGTGCGAAGCGTACCGCTTGCCGGATGATTTCCGGCGCTTTTACTCTCAGCCGGCAGATCGGTCAGGTTCGATCGGAAATGAATAAATGCGGATAAACAAGAATTCGTTTATCCGCATTTTTGTTGAGCTATCGGGACTCGAACCCAAAATTTCAGAACCAAAATCTGACGTGTTACCATTACACCATAGCTCAATCCGTCGCTCGAAAGCTGTGCAAAGGTATAGTAAAGATTTCAATATTGCAAAATTTTTTTGTCCGACATCGCGTGTCGCCTGCGAATCGATTGCGCCGGCAGCTGCCGGCGCAATCCGTTCGAGAAGCAGGGGGCGTGTGGCGGGCTGTTTGGACTGAGGTTTCATGCAGGCGGCCGCATCCCCGAAGGGTGCGGCCGTGCGGTTTCGTATGCGCCGGTTTATTCGGACAGTTTGTCCCGAATACGCTCGGCGGTGCGGTCGACGGTCTCTTGTACGGCGTCGGTCGTCCGGCGCAGCCCCGCCTTGGCCGACCGTTTGATTCGTGCGGCCTTTTCGTTTCCGCAGCGGGTCGCCCGGTCGATTTTGTCCGACAGCAGATTCATCGTCTCTTTCGCCTCTTCGGCCATTCGGTCGATGCTGGCGTTGATCTTTTCCTTGTTCATTGCGAGGAGTGTTTTTTTGAGGAACGTGCCAGAAGCGATGCGATCCAGAGCAGGACGACGGCGCCGACGACCGATGCGATCAGGCTGCCCAGCGTCCCGACGGCGACCAGCCCCAGCAGCGACAGAATCCAGCCGCCCAGAATACCGCCGACGATGCCGACGATCAGATTGACGACGAGCCCCGAACCGTGTCCTTTGACCAGAAGATTGGCCAGCCAGCCGGCGACGAGCCCGATAAGCAGATACCAGAGAAAATACATAGTACGAAAATGATTGGTTTCGTAGACCGATTGCAAAAAACGTTCCGTTTCCAACCTCTGGTTTCTCGCCTCATACCGACGGAGCTTTCCTTCGGCGGTGTGCAGAATGTCGGAGCGGAGATTTATCGTGCGGCGCGGCGGACGGAAGGCGGATTTTCGGCGGCTACCGGCTGTTTTTCAACTGCGTCAGCGCCTTCGCCAATTGGTCGGGGCAGGAGGTGCCCCTGCCGCCGCAGTCGATGCCGCTCAGGCGGGCGATCGCTTCGTCCACCTCCATGCCGGCGATCAGTGCGGCGATGCCCTGCGAGTTGCCGTGGCAGCCGCCGATGAATTGCACGCGCTTGACACGATCATTTTCAACGGTGACGTCGAGCAGTTTCGAGCAGGTTCCGCATGTCGTGTAGACGAGGTTTTTCTCCATGATTCGACTCTTTGCAGGGGTTTGTCGCCCGCAAAGATAGCGCTTTTCGCTGAAAATCGTCCGTCCGTTTTGCTATCGCTTGTAATAGGATGCGTCCAGACCGAGCGTGAAGTCGTCGCGGCGGCGGAAAGCCAACAGGGCGAGTCCTGCGGTCAGCATGCCGTTGAGCAGGAAGGGTACGCGGTCGCCGTGCAGTGCGGTGAGACGGGTGAAGGTGTCGATGAGGAAGGGACAGAGCATGATGGCCAGGTAGTTGACCGCCATGACGAACGACAGTGCCAGCGTCGCCGCGCGTGGCGGAGCGATGATGGCGGTCTTGTCGTAGATGAGCGGCTGCATCAGTCCGTAGCCGAATCCCGCCAGCAACGCTCCGACGACCAGCATCCCGCGGACCCGGAAAATCCCGAAGCAGAACAACCCTGCGCCGATCATGGCGATAGCGGCGACGTTCGTATAGCCTTTGAAGATCCCGATGATACGGTCGAGAATCAGTCCCGGAGCCATGATTGCGAGGAAGAAGAGCGAAATCAGCACACCCGAAAAGGTTTTGGGCAGATGATATCCGTCGACCAGAAACGCGGCATAGAAGGTGATCGTCAGTGCGGCGTAGGTGATGAAAAAGTAGAGCGCCATGAGTCGGACGAGCTTCGGGCGATCGATCGTTTTGTTGCGCATCTGGTCGCTGGCGGCCGGTTCGGGCGTCGAACGCTGCCGATGCAGGAACGGCGAGAGGACGAGCGAAACGGCCGGCAGCGTGTAGACCAGAAACGAGAGATGCCAGTCGATGTTGGCGAGATAGCCCGAAAGCGCCGTGGCGAGTACGAGTGTCAGATTGTTGATCGAGGAGCTGTATCCCAACTGCCGGACGCGGTACTCTCCGGTGAAGTAGGCGACGACGAGTCCTGTCGAAAGCGGGATGATCATACCGGCTCCGATGCCGAGGATGCAGCTGACGAGGATCAGCGCCGTGATGTTGCGGATGAACAGGCAGGCGATGCCGCTCAGCAGGAAGATCACGAGTCCGACGACCAGAATCCGCAGTTTGTCGCGGCCGACCGACAGTTTCCCCGACAGCAGCACGAACGGGATGATGAGCAGCGAAGGCAGCGAAGTGAGCATCTGGATTTCGAGGTCGCTCGCCGAAGGGAAAATCGTATTCAGGTCGCCCAGAATCGGTGAAACGGCCAGTCCGGGCAACGACGTTACGGCCGATACCGACCAGATCGCCAATAGCACCGGAAGCGAGATCGTGCCTTTGCCTGTGGATATTTTCATGGTAACGGGGTTTGGTTTTCTTGGTCGGTGTCACAACCTTTATGCCAGCGTTTTCGGCTGACGGAGGCCGCGGTGTTTGCAGACGTCGTCGGGTGCGGAAAATGGAAGAGAATCGGTGTTTTCGGCAGACAGGGGGCCGGGAGGCCGCCTCTTTCTGTCGGATTCGGCAGCACACTTGTATCGGTCGAGGCTTCGGCATCGTTCCGATGCGCATTCCGGCAGACGAAATTGCCGACTGCCGGATGACAGCCGTCCGGCACGGATATGTAAAAAGCAGCCCTTTCGGACTGCTTCGGATAGATGTTACGACTCGGTTACGAGCGGTTCGGCGTTTAATACTCTTCCTCGTTGAAGAAGAAATCGTCCTTCGAGGGGTAATCGGGCCAGATGTCTTCGATCGATTCGTAAATATCGCCTTCGTCCTCTATTTCTTGCAGGTTTTCAAGCACTTCCAACGGCGCTCCCGAACGAACTGCGTAATCGATCAGCTCCTCTTTGGTCGCGGGCCAAGGTGCATCTTCCAATTTCGATGCGAGTTCAAGTGTCCAGTACATAACGGTATCAAGTTTTTAGTTCTGCGGCCGGAAACGTCCGAAAGACGTCCCCAGCTGTTCGAAAGTGCAAAAATATAAAAAAAATCGAACCTGCAAACAAATCCTCGAAAAATCTTCGCGCGGGTATGAAAATGTTCTGTCGGGCCCTTTTTTCGTAGGAAACGATGACGGCACGGCGGAAGTTTCGCTGCCGACCGGCCTTACATGGCGTCCGGCGGTGCGTTACGGGCGCCAGAGTGTCTCTTCGACCTTGTAATACTCCGTGAGCGCGCGTCCCAGCAGGTAGAAGTAGTCCGACAGCCGGTTGAGGTAGGCCAGCGTGTTGGCACTGATCGTGGGGTGAAGTGCTGCTGCGCGCAGGCTGGCGCGTTCCGCGCGGCGGCAGACCGTGCGGCAGACGTGGCACAGCGAGACAGTTGGATGGCCGCCGGGAATCGTGAATTTGGTGATCGGCCGCACGCGGGACTGCATCGCGTCGATGCGCTCTTCCAGATACCCGATCGCCTCGGGACTTATGTCGGGCAGTTTCCCTTCGCCGCCGTGCCCTACGGCCAGCAGTGCGGCGACGCTCATCAGTTGCGATGCGACGCGGTCGAGGTCGCCGAGGTATTCGGCCAGCTCCTCGTCCGAGCGCAGATGGTCGCTCAGATAGGCCGTGAAACTGCCCAGCTCGTCCACCGTTCCGTAGGCTTCGACCCGCTCGTCGATCTTCGACACGCGCTCGCCGCCGACGAGCGACGTCGTTCCCTTGTCTCCTGTTTTCGTATATACTTTCGTCATAGTTTGAAATGTTGTTTCGGCAATGTTCCGTTGAAAAGCAGCAGATAACCCCTGTTGTCGATCGACGTCGAGGGGTGTTCCGCCGCCAGACGCCTGCAACAGTTGCGGCGTTCGACGTCGGCATACGGCTCCATGATGCAGAGCGTCGCCCCCTCTCGTCGGGCGGCCTCCGCCAGCTGCGGCAGCCGGTCGGTCGGCGTGTCGGCGGTTGCGATGCACAGATCGGCTTCGGTTGCACGGTTCATGCCGAACCGGTTGTATCCGCAATGGATAAAGAGGTTCTGCAACTGCACGGCGCGGCGTTCGTTTACGCCCCGTTCGCGCAGGGCGGCGTAGAGCGAACGGTCGCCTTCGCGCAATTCGGTTTTCATGAATACCTGCCGCACGATCGCGTAGACGAACGGCGAGTGCACGCCGTGTCCCCTGAAAAACCGTGCGCGCGCCAAGTGGCTGCGGAGTCGTTCGGCGTTGCGGCGGAAACGGTATCGGACGGCGAGTTTCATTGTTTGAGCTGTCCGGCCAGCCGTCCGGTCGAGAATGCAATCTGGAGGTTGTAGCCGCCGGTGTTGGCGTCCAGATCGAGCACCTCGCCGGCAAAATAGAGACCCTTGACTTTGAGCGATTCCATCGTGTAGCGGTTCACTTCGTCGCAGCGGACGCCGCCGGCCGTCACGACGGCGTATTCGAACGGCGCATAGTCCGAGATCGGCAGCACGAATCTTTTGAGCAGTGCGATCAGGCGGTCGATCTCCTTGTCTCCGATCTTCTTGACGTAGGTCTTCGACTGAATGTCCAACTCTTTGCAGACGGGCATCACCAGGGGCTTGGGCAACAACTTGCGGAGCAGTTCGGCGAAAAACTCCTCTTCGGGCATCTCGGCGATTTCGCGGCGGATGCGTTCTTGCAGGATTTCGACCGTAAGTGCCGGTTTCAGGTCGAGCGAGAGTTTCACGCGCCGGCCGTCGATGAGTGCGTCGACGGCGTCGCGGCTCATCCGCAACGCCACGGCGCCTTCGATGCCGCGTTCCGAGAATCCGATCTCGCCGAACTCCTCGCGTACGGCTTCGCCGTCGATGAAGAGCGTCGCGCGGATGTTGCGCAGCAGTAACTTGTGCAACTCTCTCAACTGCGGGTGCGGCGAGACGAGCGGCGTGAGCGACGGACGCAGCGGTTCGATGTCGTGCCCCGCCTCGCTGGCGAACGTGTAGCCGTCGCCCGTCGAGCCGGTGGCGGGGTAGGAGACGCCGCCCGTGGCGACGATCACCCGTGCGGCCTCTTCCTTGCGTTCGAAGCCGCGGCGGTTCATGTAACGTACGCCGAAGATCTTGCCGCCGAGCGTCATCAGCCCTGTCACGCGCGTGTGGAACCAGAATTCCACGCCGTTGTCGCGGCACCACTCTTCCAGCGTGTTGGCCACGTCCCACGCCTTGCCGCTGTGGGGAAATACGCGGTCGCCGCGTTCGAAGTCGAGTTTCAGGCCCCGCCGTTCGAAGAAGCGGATGGTCGCGCGGTTGTTGAATTCGGCGAATGCCGTCGCGAAGAAATCGGCGTTGGTGCGCACCTGCTCGGCGAACTCCTCCGGCGGGCGGGCGTTGGTCAGGTTGCAGCGCCCCTTGCCCGTGATGCGGATCTTGCGGCCCGCCTTCTCCATCTTTTCGATTACGAGCACCTTCTTGCCGTTCTGTGCGGCCGTTCCTGCGGCCATCATGCCTGCGGCGCCGGCGCCTATGATGATTACGTCGTACACTTCTCTGTCGTTTTTTGTCTGCCAAAGATACGATTAAGCGAGGGTAATTGCAAACATTGTTTGCTTTTGCCGAGCGGGAGTATGAATAGGCAATTCATGTGGAACGGCGAAATTCCGTCCGTGAAACCTTGCGGATGGGATGATGCGGATTATCTCTTGCCGAAATCGATCGGCAGCGTATAGCGAAGCCGCACCGGCCGGCCCTGTTCGGTTGCGGGCTGCCATGCCGGCGACGAGGCGACGATACGGATCGCTTCGTCGCTCAGTGCCTTGTCGGGCGATTGGAAGATGTTGATGTCGCACACTTTTCCGACCGTATCCACGACGAAACTGAGGATGACTCGCCCTTCGCCGCCGAAGGCTGCGGCGCGGGTGTCAGCCCATTCCTTGAAATCTTGCAGTGTCCCAGAGTCTCCGAAGCGAGGCATCGTTTCGGCAACCAGATAAGGTGCGGAAGTATCGACTTCGGTTTGATCCGGTTTCAATGGGGTGTCGTCGGTCACGATTCCTTGAAGGACGACTTCGATATCGTCTTCTTTTTCGAGTTCGCTGAAATCCGTTTCGGACGGGATGGCGTTCATCTCCTCCTGTGGAATCTCTCCGATCACCATGATTTCCGTCTTGCGTTTCGGTGTGGGAAGTGAGTCTTCGATCGTCTCTTTCTCGGGTGCGATGTCGATGATTTTCGCGACATCGCCGTCCAATTCTACTAATTCTGCTTCGCCGAAAGTGATATGGGGTTTCAACGTAATTCCTTCGATGTCTTGTCCTTTCGCGGAATCTTCCTTGCCCGGATTCTCCTCCGCCGGACAGTCCGATGCCTCGCCCTGCAATACCTTGCCTGCCAAGCGGAGTCCGATTTCCTCGCTGTCGGTGATTCTGGTTTCGGAAATCTCGACTTGTTCCACCGGTTTCGCCCCGTTTCGGCAGGCGGTCAGCGTGCCGGTCGCCAGCAGCGACGTAATGCCCATCGAGACGCCGACGACGGTCGCTGCCTTTCCTGCCAACCGGCGGCGTTCGAGCTGCTGTTCGAGATAACGCACTTCTGCTTCGCATTTGGGGCAGGTGCCGCGGCATTCGCCCCGGTAGTGGCACTCAGAGGTGACGAACTCGATGTCGTTGGCGCAGGCGATTTCGCGGCGGATCTCTTTGAGAATTTTGCAGGTCTGTTTTCCTCGGGTCATGGTCGGAACGATTTTAGGTGCGGTAGGTGAAACGATCGAAATGTGAGAACCCCAGCGAACGGAGATGTCCGATGCTTCGTTCGACGGCTTCCATCTCGTTGTATTGCGGGATGAGCGGTATGCGCAATTGCGTGCGGTCGGCGTATCCTTGTCGGGCGATCCGGCGCAGGTTGTCGATAACGCGGTCGTTGGGCCGGCCCGTGTAGCTGCGGTAGATCTCGGGATCCATATCCTTGATATCTATGATGAATTCGTCGACGACCGGAAGCAATGCTTCGATGTGCTCGCCGGCGACATTGAGTGAGGTTTCGACCGTGAGCCGCCACTCCGTGCCGCACAGGGCGCGGAATTCGGCAATCAGCCCGCTGCGCAACGCCGGTTCGCCGCCACCGAAAGTGATTCCACCTTGTGTGGCCAAGAAGTAGAGCGCATCGATGCGCACCGCGTCGTAGAGCCGCTGCGCATCGTAGAGCGGCCATGCTTGTTCGGTGTCGAGCGTGTGCGGATTGAGACAGTAGCGGCAGCGGAGCGGACAACCGGCGAAGGCGACGAGCGTGGTCACACCTTGCCCGTCGGTCGTCAGACGGTGTCGTGCTATCGCGACGACGGGTGCGGTATGTACCGGTTTGTCCATGGAGGCGGAGAAGTTCGACTATGAGCAAATATAGCGGTTTTGCGTGCAATCTCCAAATTTGTCGGCCCCTTCGTTCGGAGCGGGGATGCTCTGCATTGCGGATTGTAAATTGTTTGCTATCTTTGACTGCGTCTTAGATACTCCCGTTCGGCAATGTTCAAATAAATTTGACATTGTACTCACTTATTCGTATCTTTGCCGCGTCAAAACGAAACGCAACCAGTTCTCAAAATATGTTAAGCCGCAGATTACTCCGAGTCAAGGTCATCAAAGCCCTTTTCGGACACCTGAAATCGGATTCGACCAATATGATCGCCTCCGAGAAAACACTGCTCGCATCGATCGACAAGACCTACGATCTCTATTTTCAGTTGATGGAGCTGATCGTCGAAGTCCGCCGCCATGCGGAGTCGCGGCTCGAAACGGCCCGCCGGAAGAAACTGCCGACCTACGAGGATCTGAATCCCAATACCAAATTCGTCGAGAACAAGGCCATCGCCCTGTTGGCGTCGAGCCAGACGGTCAACGACTATCTCTCGTCGCACAAACTCAACTGGGCGCGTTATCCCGAACTCATCAAATTGCTTTATACCCGGCTGCTGGCGTCGGACTACTATCGTCGTTACATGCAAAATCCGACGCGGACCTTCTCGGAGGACAAGCAGCTCGTCGAGGAGTTTTACCGCAACGAATTGGAGGATTGCGAGGAGCTGGAAGCCGCTTTGGAAGAGCAGTCGATCCTGTGGAGCGACGATCTGGGTTTCGCGCTGACGATGGTCGTGCGGACGCTCTCGAATCTGCGCGCCTCGTCGACCGACGTGAAGGTGCTGCCCAAGTTCAAGAGCGACGACGATCTGGCCTTCGTCAAGACGCTGTTCGAGAAGGTTTTGGTGAACTACGACCAGACGCAGCGCTATATCGAACGCTTCACGAGCAACTGGGACATCGAGCGCATCGCCTTCATGGACTATCTGATTCTGGCGACGGCCGTCGCCGAACTGACTTCGTGTCCCGAAATTCCGGTGAAAGTGACGCTCGACGAGTATATCGAGATTTCGAAATATTACTCGGGGCCGGGCAGCAGCGTCTTCATCAACGGCGTGCTCGACAAACTGGTCGCCGCGCTGACCGAGGAGGGGAAAATCCAGAAAACGGGGCGGGGCCTCATTTAGCCATGCGGAGGTTGCGGAGTGCTTTTGGGACTGGCTGCGCGGCCGTCGGCGTGGCGCTCGTGCTGCTTTGCGGCTGCGGCTCTCGCAGCGGGCATCGGACATTTTCGGGCCCCGTTATCGCAGTTTCGGCCGAATCGCTGCATACGGACATGTCGGATACCCTCCGTTTCGGACGCCTCCACAGCGGCGAAACGGCGCGGCTCGAAGCGGGTTTCTGCAATCGGGGCGGGGAGCCGCTCGTAGTCGTCCGGAGCGAATCGTCGTGCGGATGTGCCTCGTTGGAATATGACGCTCAGCCGATTATGCCCGGAGATACGCTGCGTGTGGCCGTGCGTTTCGATACGAGCGGCCAGCGGGGCTGGCTCTTCAAGGTACTGCGCGTCTATTTCTCCGGCGGCGAGCGTCCGCTGCGGCTCTACGTCGAGGCCGACGTGCAGTGATGTTGGAAAATCCGAAATAATCGTTATATTTGCTGTCGTAAACCGGATTGTTGCCGGCAAACGGAGCCGAACCGTCTGCGGGTGGCGTCGGTTGCCGGGGCGGTCGGGGCGAACGAAGGCCGAAGGCCGCCGTTTTCGATAAGCCGAATGCAGAGCTGAATTCGTTCGGGCTTTGCCGAGGCGGGAAAACGAAGAGAGAAGTTCAAACTTTAATTTTTGAAAATATGATGAATCTGTTACAGGCGGCTGCCGGTCAGCCGCAGCAGCCGTCTCCGTGGGGCTTCTATATTATGATCGGATTGATGATCCTCGTGTTGTGGCTCTTCATGTGGCGTCCCGAATCGAAGCGCCGCAAGGAGATGCAGAAATTCCGCGAAGGTCTCAAAAAAGGCGACAAGGTCATTACCGCCGGCGGTATTTACGGTACGGTCAAGGAGATCAAGGAGCGCACGCTGCTGATCGAGGTCGACGGCAACGTGACGCTGCGTGTCGACAAGAACATGGTCGTGGCCGATACGACCGATTTGCAGAAATAGCCGATCGCGCATCGAATGCCGACGGCCGGAGAAGGCGATCCCTCTCCGGCCGTCGAGTTTTTATCAGGTTGCGGACGGGCTATTTCGTCGCGATGAAGAAGAGGTCGAAACATCCTTCGGCCGCCGGTGCGATGCGGTAGTCGTCCATGCGGATCGAAGTGGTCAGCGCCTCGTTCTGCCGCAGCAGCCGACGTCGGTTGATGCGGTTGAGCAGGTCGTAGGGGAGTTGCAGCAGCCGGCGCGGCAGGCGGTGCTGGAGGTCGAACAGGTCGAAGCGGGCGATGCGTTCCACGCTGCGGCGGTTGTGTTCGTAGTACTCCATCACGCGCTCGTTGCCGAAGACGCCGTGGGTCTCGACGGCGGAAAATGCTTCGGAGAGCAATCGCCGCAGTTCGTCGATCCGGTATTCACGCACGTGCCACGGGTTGCGTGTGAGCGACATCGGAGCGTTGGGCGTGGTGAGGATCAGCCGTCCGCCCGGCCGCAGCACACGGGCGATTTCACGCACGAACGCTGTGTCATCGTCGATGTGTTCGATCACCTGGAAGGTAATGACGAAATCGAACGATTCGTCCCCGAAGCCGAGCGGAGGCACGCACATCCGTCGGAATTCGACGTTGGCTGCGTGGCGGTCTCCGGCGGCGGCGTATTTGTCCACCGTGACGAAACGGTCGCAATGCGGCGCGACGAGTTCGATGCCGTATCCCGTTCCTGTCCCGATCTCCAACACATCGCCCGATACGATCTCTGCCGCGCGGTCGTAGGCCAGCAGCGACCGCTGGAAGACGAAGTTGTCGGATGCGTCGCGCGATACGCGCTCGGCGGTTGCGAGTTTGCCCATATCGCTACTGTTTCGTCAGTTTGATCCCTTCTTCATCGGCCGCGACGACCCCGCGTTTGAGCAGGACGCCCAGCGAACGTTTGAACGCCTTCTTGCTGAGCTGCGTGCGGCGGTGAATCTCTTCCGGCGAGCTGTCGTCGCCGAGCGGCAGCCGCCCGCCCGCTTCGCGCAACATGCCGAGCAGCTGGTCTGCACCGTCCTGCACGCCGGCATAGCCCGGCTGTCGGAGCGACACGTCGATGCGGTGGTCGTCGGTGATTTTGGTCACGTAGCCGCGCAGGCGGTCGCCCACCTGCACGGGTCGGAAAAGCTGGTTGCGGTAGAGCATTCCCCAATGGCGATTGTCGATCACCACGCGGTAACCGATATCCGACTCCGAAGCCACCAGCAGATCGACCTCCTCGCGGGGACGGACGGTGAGCGTCTCGTTGTTGACGAAACTTTTGAGTTTGTTCGTCGCCACGCATCGTCCCGTCACATCGTCGACATAGACGTAGACCACATAGGAACGTCCGGCGAAGATCCCGCCCTGCTGGTTGCGGTTGGGCAGAAAGAGGTCTTTGCCCGCAAGCCCCCAGTCGAGGAATGCTCCGTGGAGGTTCTTGTCGACCACTTTCAGGAATGCGGCCTCGCCGGCGCGGGCCAGCGGCGTTTCGCGCGTGGCCACGAGCCGGTCTTCGGAGTCGTGATAGACGAAGACGTCGACCGCGTCGCCCACCTTGTCGGCGAGCGAAACGTAGCGGTTGGGCAGCAGTACCTCCTGCCCCTCCTGATCGGCGAGATAGAGACCGTAGTCCGAGATACGGGTCACGGTGAGCGTATGGTTTTGTCCGGCTTTCATAGTTAAAACGGTTCGACGGCGAAAACGGCGCAGGCAAGGCGCGAAACAGACGGGGCCTGTTTGCCGGGATGCAGTCCGGTCGGCTGTCGGGATTCGTACCGTACAAAGGTACGAAAGATTTGCCGAACGCAGGCCGGATTTCCCGTTTTATTCGTAATTTTGTCGATATGAAAGTCGCCCTGTGTCAGTTCTCGATGGAGTGGGAGGCCGCAGCCCGCAACCTCCGCCGTGCCGAAGAGCTCGTCGCGCAGGCCGGTGCCGATCTGGCCCTCCTGCCCGAGATGTTCGCCACGGGGTTCGTCACCGAACCGTGGCGAACGGCGCTGCCGGACGAGGAGGAACTCCTCGCGTGGATGCGCCGCACCGCACGACGTTATGTGACGGCGTTGGCCGGCAGCGCCGTCGTCCGCAGCGGCGACCGTTTCGCCAATCGCTTTTTCTTCGTGCGGCCGGCGGGCGGTGCGGAGCGATACGACAAGCGGCATCTTTTTTCTATCGGCGGCGAAGATGCGCATTTTGTGGCGGGCCGGCGGCGCGTAGTGATCGAATACGGCGGACTGCGGTTTTTGCCGCTCGTCTGTTACGACCTGCGTTTTCCGGTCTGGTGTCGTTGTCGCAGCGATTACGACGCGATTCTCTGCGTGGCCTCGTGGCCGGCGCCGCGTCGGGAGGTGTGGCGGACCCTGCTGCGGGCCCGGGCGATCGAGAACCAGGGTTATGTCGTCGGCGTCAACCGCACGGGCGACGATCCGTGGAACCATTATGCCGGCGATTCGGCGGTCGTCGATTTCAAGGGGACGCCGCTCTGCGAGGCGGACGCTTCGGAGGGGGTCTTCACGGCCCGGCTCGACAGGGAAGCGCTCGATCGGTTCCGGACGAAATTTCCCGCATGGCGCGACGCCGACGATTTCCTGCTGCGATGACTGTGCGCGGAATGCGGTTTGCGGAAAAATCGCTACCTTTGCCGGGAATTTATTCCGGTCCGGACGGGCAGCGTCCCGGCAGAGCCCGGCGGGGTTAGGCCTAACGCTCGGTTTGCATTGCCTTTGCACAATATTTCGGATGCAGGATGCGATTTAAGTAAGATGAAACGAGAGGAGACAATCGAGGTACTCGGCGCACGGGTACACAATCTGAAAAATATAGACGTAACGATTCCGCGCCACAAGCTGGTGGTTGTCACCGGCCTGTCGGGGTCGGGCAAATCGTCGCTGGCATTCGATACGATCTATGCCGAGGGGCAGCGGCGGTATATGGAGACCCTGTCGACCTACGCGCGTCAGTTCGTGGGGACGATGGAGCGTCCCGATGTGGACAAGATCACGGGACTGAGCCCCGTGGTGGCCATCGAGCAGAAGACGACCAACAAAAATCCGAGGTCGACGGTGGGTACCGTCACCGAGATCAACGACTTCCTGCGTCTGCTCTATGCGCGCGCTTCGCGCGCCTATTCGCCGGCTACGGGCGAGGAGATGGTGCATTACTCCGACGAGCAGATTCTCGACCTGATCCTGCGCGATTTCGCAGGCCGTCGCATCGCGCTGCTCGCACCGATCGTCAAGGGCCGCAAGGGACACTACCGCGAGCTGTTCGAGTCGCTGGTGAAGAAGGGCTACCTCCACGCCCGTATCGACGGCCAGATGTGCGAGTTCTCGACGGGCATGAAGCTCGACCGCTACAAGATCCACACGATCGACCTGGTGGTCGACCGCCTGCGCGTGAGCGAGGAGTCGCGCGACCGGCTGATGACTTCGCTCAAGGAGTCGATGCGGCAGGGCAAGGGGACGATGGCGCTCTACGACTACGATACGGAGACGATGCGCTACTATTCGCGGCATCTGATGTGCCCCACCACGGGTGTCGCGTTCGAAGATCCTGCGCCGCACACCTTTTCGTTCAACTCGCCTAAGGGGGCCTGCCCCCGATGCAACGGGCTGGGCGTCGAGGCGGTCTTCGACCGCAGCAAGATCATTCCCGATCCGAAGAAGTCGCTGCGCGCCGGAGGGATCGAACCCTTCGGGCCGTACCACAACAACATGCTTTTCGCGCTGTTGGAGATGCTGGGGCGCCGCTACGATTTCACGCTCGACGATCCGGTGCAGAGCATTTCGGAGGAGGGGATGAACGCCATCCTCTACGGCGATTCCGAGCCGCTGACGGTCGATCTGACGGAGTTCGCCAACGCCGGCGGCAAGCGTCTGGTGTCGTGGGACGGCATGGCCGAGTGGATCGGCCGCAATTTCGACGAGGATTCCAAGCGCGGCGAGAAGTGGCGCGAGCAGTTTCTCGTCTACAAGCCGTGCAGCGTCTGTGGCGGGTCGCGGTTGCGCAGCGAGGCATTGCAGTTCCGCATCGGCGGACGGAACATCGCCGAGGTGTCGGCCATGTCGATCTCCGATTTCGCCGACTGGATGTCCCGCATCGAGGAGCATTTCACCGAGAAGGAGCGCAAGATCGCGCAGGAGGTCGTCAAGGAGATCCGCGAACGGCTCCGGTTCCTGATCGAAGTGGGGTTGGGCTACCTCTCGCTGAGCCGCTCGTCGCGCTCGCTTTCGGGCGGCGAGTCACAGCGCATCCGGCTGGCGACGCAGGTCGGATCGAAACTGGTGAATGTGCTCTACATCCTCGACGAGCCGTCGATCGGCCTGCACCAGCGCGACAACCGGCGGCTGATCCGCAGCTTGCAGGAGTTGCGCGACGCCGGCAACTCGGTGATCGTCGTCGAGCACGACGAGGAGATGATGCGCTCGGCCGACTGGATCGTCGACGTAGGCCCCAAGGCGGGGCGCAAGGGCGGCCACGTCGTTGCGTCGGGTACGTTCGACGATATCCTCCGCTCCGACTCCGTGACGGCCGACTATCTGACCGGCCGCCGGCGGATCGAGGTTCCGGCGACGCTGCGCGAGGGCAACGGCCGTCATATCGTCCTGCGGGGAGCGTCGGGCAATAACCTCAAACATATCGACGTCGATTTCCCGCTGGGCAAACTGATCCTCGTCACGGGTGTCAGCGGTTCGGGCAAGTCGACGCTCGTCAACGAAACGCTGCGCCCTATTCTGAGCCGCAAGCTCTACCGGTCGCTCGATCGCCCGTTGTCCTACGATTCGATCGAGGGAATCGAACACGTCGACAAGCTGGTCGTGGTCGACCAGTCGCCGATCGGCCGCACGCCGCGCAGCAATCCGGCGACCTACTCCAACGTCTTCGCCGACATCCGCAAACTCTTCGAGATGACGCCCGACGCGCAGGTGCGCGGCTTCAAGGCGGGACGCTTCTCCTTCAACGTCAAGGGCGGCCGCTGCGAGACGTGCCGCGGTGCGGGAGTGCAGACCATCGAGATGAACTTTCTGCCCGACGTCTATGTCACCTGCAAGAGTTGCGGCGGCCACCGCTACAACCGCGAGACGCTCGAAGTGAAATACAAGGGCAAGAATATCGACGACGTGTTGAACATGACGGTCAACATGGCCGTGGAGTTTTTCGAAAACATCCCGTCGATCTACCAGAAGCTGCGTGCCATTCAGGAGGTGGGGTTGGGCTACCTGACGCTCGGCCAGCCCTGCACGACGCTCTCGGGCGGCGAGTCGCAGCGCATCAAGCTGGCCGCCGAACTCTCGAAACGCGATACGGGCAGCACGCTCTATATCCTCGACGAGCCGACTACGGGGCTCCATTTCGAGGATATCCGCCAGTTGATCGACGTGCTGAACAAGCTGGTCGACCGCGGAAACACGGTCGTCGTCATCGAACACAACCTCGACGTGGTGAAGGTCGCCGACTGGATCATCGATATCGGTCCCGAAGGCGGTGCGGCGGGCGGACGGGTGCTCGCGGCGGGTACGCCGCACGAGGTGGCCGCCGTCGAGCAGAGTTATACGGGACGTTTTCTGCGGCAAATGGGGCTTTAACGGGACTGTGACAGACGTTTTCGGGCGACTAACCGGTCGTAACCGATTTGCTGGTCGTATATGGGACGAATGTATTGTCGTGAATTTTTCCGACGAACGATTCGCTGTGTCTCGAAGAAAATCACTTCTATTGTCTTTCCGGCAGGATTGCGCTGCCGGTACGTCGGTAGCGAGTCGGGTTTCCCGCGAAGTCCCTCCCCGAGGGAGGGATTTAGGGTGGGGTATGATCGGTACTCACGGCGTGCCGCCGTGTAGCTACCGCCGGACGGAACGGGCGTGCAGCCGGAAATCCTTTCGAACGGACGGGTTTGCAATATGTTGTGGCAAGGAGTTTGCGTTGACATCGGTCAAATGCAAACTCTTTTGCCTATGAAACGTATTATCGTATGGATGGCTGCCGCTGCCGTAGTGGTATCGGCTGTCGCAGTTACGGCCCAACAGCAGTCGAAGTCTCAGCGGGCCCAAACCAAATCTCAACGTACGGAGGTGCGCGAGCAGCGCCACGAGGAGCGAGTGAAGCGGCGTGCCGAACGGCTGGCCGCCTTCGAAAAGCACATGGACTCGATCATCCTGTCGCGCAATTTCCAGTTCAACCCTTCGAGTATGCAGCGTCAGCCGGCGGGTCCCGTGCGCCAGTTGATCAATCCCAACTTCACGGTCGGGTTCTGGGACGGCACGGTGGACGTCTGCCTTCCCTACATCAAGGGCTATGTTCCTCCCTATTACTACACGGTGCTCAACTACGTGCTTCCGTCGGTCGAGGGGTACCGTGCCGAACAGACCAACGAAGGCTGGATCGTGACCTTCTCCACCACGCTCTTCTCGGCCAACGATTACACCTTCACCTTTGACATCTACTCGTCGTCGGGAGGCGCCAACCTCACCATTTCGTCGGTTTGGTACAATCCCGTACAGTACTCCGGCACCATTACGCAGGTCTATTGATTCGGATCGGTACGAATAAAAAAGACGGCTTTTTTGCCGTCTTTTTTTGTGTCGGAAACAAAAAAGCCACTGATCGCTCAGTGGCTCTGAAAGGAAGTTTGTCGGGATACCGAGATTCGAACTCGGGACCTCCAACTCCCGAAGCTGGCGCGCTAACCGGGCTGCGCTACATCCCGAAAACTTGTCGAACGGAGATCGTGCCGAAGCATCGAACGGGAACTCCGCCCGTGAAAGAACTTCCTTTTTCTGATCGTCGGGGTAACAAGATTCGAACTTGTGACCCCCTGCTCCCAAAGCAGGTGCGCTAACCGGACTGCGCCACACCCCGAGGTCGTTCGAAACCAATTTCCCAATCGATTTCGGTGTGCAAAGATACACGCTTTTTTGGTTATTACAAACTTTTCGGCAAGAAAAATCGTTCTCCCGGTCGGATGCCGCCGCCGTGCGGTACGGAATCGCCGATCGTCGTCGGCTCCGTACTCCTGCCGGGCGAAGCCCCGCTCCGAGACCGTTCAACGCTGGAAGCGGATCGTGAAGCGGCGGATACGGCGCGTCACGAAGTCGGGCATGTAGAAGAACAGTGGTACGAACAGGCGGTTCCACCAGTCGGGGACGATGCAGCGGCGGCCGCGCCACAGCGCGCGCAGCCCCCGCCGCGCACAGCTGTCGGGCGAAATCAGCACGCCCAGCCGCCGGCCGATATGCTGCCATTTGGGCGAGAGCCCGTAGAGATCGGTCGCCACGCCGGCGGGACACACGGCCGTCACGCGGACGCCTCGCTCGGCGACCTCTTTGGCGAAGGCTTTCGAGAAACAGCGCACGTAGGCCTTGGTGGCGGTGTAGAGCGCCATGCCCGGGAAGGGCATCCAGACCGAGTAGGAGGACATGTTTAGGATGTATCCGCTGCCGCGCCGCGCCATGTCGGCCCCGAAGGCGCGGCAGTTTTTCGAGAGCGTCAGGTCGTGCAGCAGGATCATCCGTTCGATCCGTTCGACGGGGGTGGCGAGGATGTCGAGATAGGAGAAGACGCCCGCGTTGTTGACGAGTACCTCCACCTCGGCGCCCAGCCGTGCGACGGCGGCGTACAGCTCCTCCGACGCCTCCATGCGCGCCATGTCCATGACAAGGGTATCGATCGTGACGCCGTGCGCCGCCGCCAACTCCTGCCGTGCGGTGTCGAGCGTGCCGCCGTCGCGGTCGACGAGAATCAGCCGGTAGCCCGCTGCCGCCAGCCGTTCGGCATAGCAGCGGCCGATGCCGTGGGCGGCGCCCGTCACGAGCGCCGTCTTCGAATCGGTTGCGATCGTGTGCTTTTTCATCGTTACGGGAGTTTTGCCAGTTCTTCGCGGATCTTGCGCGGCAGGTCGGGGCAGTGTTTGCAGCACTGCATGTCGAGCGAATACATGCGGGCGATGCAGTAGTTGCGATGGTCGCACGCGCTGCGTGTCGAGCGGTCGCCCTCGCGCAGTTTGTCGACGAAAGCCGGATCGTTGACCAGCGCGCGGGCCATCTGCACCAGTTCGAACCCGCTGTCGAGCGCACGTTCGATTCCTTCGCGGCTCACCAGCCCGCCCACGTAGACCAGCGGCAGTTTCAGCTCGGCGCGGAACTTTTTGGCGTTTTCCAGGAAGAAGCACTCTTCGAAAGGGTATTGTTTAATCATATACCGTCCGAAGAGCCGCACGAAGATGCGCAGCCACCACTGCATGTAGTAACTCATCGTGTAGAGCGGAATGATGCCCCGCATGACGGCCATCGGCGCCTTGCTCACGAAACCCGACGAGAGGACGATGCCGTCGACGCCGTAGGTTTCGATCGCGCGGGCGATTTCGAGGCTTTCGGGGATTTCGATGCCGCCCTTGAAACCGTCCTCCATGTTGTGTTTCACCAGTACGGCCATGTTCCGGCGGGCGGCCGTTTCCATCACTTCGTCCAGACACATCCTGAGAAAGCGCATCCGGTTCGGGAGCGAGCCGCCGTACTCGTCGCGGCGGCGGTTGGTGTAGGGCGAAAGGAACTGCGAAATCAGGTAGCCGTGCCCGGCGTGTACCTCCACCGAGTCGAATCCCGCGTCGTGGGCCGTATGGACGGCCCGCCCGAAGTCGCGGGCCACCTGCTCGATCTCGCCGGCCCGCATACCCCGGACCGGCGTGTAGGCGTTGAGGTTGAAGCCCGTGGACGCGCCGATCGGAATCTGCCCCGCCGTGGTCAGGTGGGTCATGTTGCCGCAGTGGCCGATCTGAATTCCCGCCGCCGCGCCTTCGCGGTGCACGGCGTCGGTGATGTCGCGCAGCCCCGGCACGATTTCGGGCCGCAGCCACAGCTGCTTGTCGAACGAAAGCCCGCTGCGGCAGACCGCCGCATAGGCCAGCGTGGTCATGCCCACGCCGCCGCGGGCCACCGATACGTGGTACTCCTTCAACTGCTGCGTCGGGCCGAAATGGCGGCCCATCGACTCGAACGCCGCCGAGCGTATCGTGCGGTTGCGCAGCGTTACGGGGCCTAACTTATAGGGGGTGAAAAGCGATGACATGATAGGGTCAGTAAATGAAAGGTATGATTTTTTTGCGTCCGAGCGACGTGAATTCGTCGCCGAACTCCTTGGCGTAGCGTTTGTTGAGCGATGCGGCGCGGGGCGCGAGGTTGGCGAAGGTCCACCACGCGAACACCGCTCCGGCCCACGACCACGAAGCCACGGCGAAGCCCGTCCATTCGAGCAGTTCGCCGAAGTAGTTGGCCGACGAGACGTAGCGGAACATGCCGCCGCGCGGAATGTAGT
>ERZ824575.971-NODE-971-length-30994-cov-14.781344_pt1 | contig 30994 bp, 29 predicted proteins | sample MGYA00519470_ERZ824575 | MGnify/ENA primary metagenome ERZ824575 (study PRJEB31778, sample SAMEA3449170) | human gut metagenome | biome: human gut; feature: human-associated habitat; material: faeces | place: United Kingdom | collected 2010/2012 ...
CGCATACAAGTGGTCGAACAAAGTCGGTGCAGGACGCACCGACAACAAACGACCATGATTGCAGAGACGCAAAGCCTTTGGGCGTTCTTATAGGGATAGAGGATTCGCACTATCTTATAAAACAGACTTTTTCTACAAGCTGAGGGCTTTGATTTTCAAAGCCCTTTTGCTATGCAAAAAACGCATAAAAATAACCGCAGTCCGAAAACTGCGGTTATAATTATTATTCGTTTTATTCTACTCAGGAGTTACCGCTTGTGATAAGACCGTTGTAGTATTCAATCTGCTTGTTGATTGTACCGATATTAGCTTCACGCATCTGTGTCCATGACTGACCTGCGTATGTTTCGTTCTGCAGATCGAACAGCGTGTTGCCGAGAATATCCTTGATTATCTGACCTGTTGTTTCGTCAAGACCGTAAGGCTCGTCAACTACAGCGTGGAAATTGTTGATTTCCTTGAAGCTATACATGAAGTCGTACTGTTCATCTGTATACTTCTTGTTCCTCATAATACTTTCCTTTGTTGTAGCCTTAAGATCCTCATCTGTATTGCTCAGACGGCAGCAGTTGATAAATACCGATGCCTGTTTAGCAAATTTTGAACCTGCGGGTACAAGATAGCCGAATGTCGTCATCGAATAATAATATTCATCAGCCTGTGAATCTCTGGGGAAGGGAACAAAGAATATATCAAGAGAATCATCCTTCTTCATTTTCTTTGCATAGTTTGTAATTATCCATTCACCCATACCCTGGAATGCTGCCGTACCCGAAACGATAGGATCTTCGCCTACGTTTATAACGCCTTCCTGGAACTTTGCAAGACCTTCGCTCTTGAGCGACTGCATAAATGTAGCGGCTCTGTCAACGCTTGCGTTGTTGAAGTTGCTTACCAGCTTACCGTCCTCACCGATCTCTATAAGCGGTACGCCTGTTGAGTCGATTATTGCCTGTGCTGAATATTCGCTAGCACCGTAAAGACCTGTTCTGTTGCCGTCGGTATCCGAGTCGATGAACTTACGGATCACATCGGCCATTGCTTCCCATGTCCACTTGCCTTCATCATAAAGCTCCTTGGGGTCTTCAAGACCTATCTGCTCAAATACTCCTCTGTTGTAAATAAGGAAGTAGGATGAAACGTTATAAGCCCAGGGGTAGTAGTAATTCTTGCCGTTCCACTTGTACTTGTTTATATACTGATCAAGACCCGACCACTGAGGAGCTGAAAGATCCATATAGTCGTCAAGAGGTGTGTACATATTCTTTGACATCATGAGCGGGAATGTGCTGTCTGAGTAGTCAACAAGGTCGGGCGATTCGCCGGCTGAAATAGCCGTTGTCAGCTTTTCAAGTATCTGGAGCGATCCTACTATTGTGCATTTGATTTTACAGCCGTAGTTTTCCGAGAAATACTTATATGCAGGCTTTACGTCACCGGCTGTTGTTATATCGTAGTTGCCGAGATACTCAAGCTCTGCGGGCTCAACATCTTCACCTGCGTTTATGCTTATGTCGCCTATGCTGACGGGGTTGTCAATCTCATCGTCAATCGTTGTTTCTGAACTGGAAGCGGTAGAATTGGTGTCGGAATCAAATCCGCCGTTACCGCTGTTAGAACAAGCTGCAAGAGAAATAGCGGTAGCACCGGCCATAACGCCTGCAAGAATTCTTTTAAAATTCATATTAAAAAACCTCCTTAATGTAATGCGTGCAATCGTTTACACACATTCGTTACATTGATTGTACCACATTGAAACACTTAATTCAATTCACATAATAGTCAAAATTCATACAACATTATTGTGCAATTTAACTAATAAAACCCGTGTAACTTGCTTTTTTCGTTTCAAAAATGTTCGAAAAACCAAATGCATGTAACAATTTTCATAGTTTAGCTTATTAGCTAAAAATTAGTTAACTAAAAACCTGTCATGTTATCCGTAAACCGTACGGAAATATGTAAACCGCCCTGCCGTACAGCAGAGCGGTTTACGGTTATATAATGGTTGTTACTTGCTTAAGTGACTTGCCTTATACGATGTATGAAGAATCTCGTGAGCAATGTGGCTTCCGGGTTCTCCGAGGAAGTTTTCGTATACTTCCTTTACATCGGGGCTTTCGTGCGACTTTCTGAGCTTGTTTGCGTCATCAAGGCTGTAGAGTGCCTTTGCACGCTCTGCACGGATGTCGGTAAAGTTGCGTACATCTGCAGGCTGGATAACCTGACCGCCGCCGTTTACGCATCCGCCGGGACAAGCCATAATCTCGATGAAGTGGCATTCTACCTCGCCGTTCTTTACTTTGGTAAGGAACTTCTTAGCGTTTGCAAGACCCGATACAACAGCTACCTTTACAGTAAGGTCGCCTACCTTGTATTCAGCCGTCTTGATACCCTCAACGCCTCTTACATCCTTGAATTCAACGGGGCTGTCTGCAGCTTCGCCTGTCAGCTTCCATACAGCTGTACGAAGAGCCGCTTCCATAACGCCGCCCGTAGCACCGAAGATAACAGCGGCGCCTGTGCCGTTTCCTAAAGGTGAATCGGCAACCTCGTCAGGCAGATCTCTGAAGCGTAAGCCCGCACGGTTTATCATCTTGACAAGCTCTCTTGTTGTGATTGAAATATCAACATCGGGAACGCCTGCCGCAGACTGATCCTCTCTGCCTATCTCGAATTTCTTAGCTGTACACGGCATCACAGAAACACTTACAATGTTCTTGGGGTCAATTCCCATCTTCTTTGCCCAGTATGTCTTTGTGATAGCGCCGTTCATCTGCTGAGGAGATTTGCAGGAAGAAAGGTTGGGGATAAATTCGGGGAAGTAAGCCTCGCAGAATCTTATCCAGCCGGGTGAACATGATGTGATCATCGGAAGTACACCGCCGTTTGTAACTCTGTCAAGGAATTCGTGCGATTCCTCCATTATAGTAAGGTCTGCACCGAAGTTTGTGTCAAATACGGCATTGAAGCCGAGTCTGCGAAGAGCCGCAACCATCTTGCCCTCTACGGGTGTACCCATAGGATAGCCGAATGCCTCTCCGAGCGATGCTCTTACTGCGGGAGCTGTCTGTACAACAACTACCTTTTCGGGATCTGCAAGTGCGTCCCATACCTTGTCCGTATCGTCCTTTTCTGCAAGCGCACCTGTAGGACAAGCTGTTATACACTGACCGCAAGATACGCAGGCGGTCTCGGCAAGATCAAGGTCAAACGCACAGTCTATGCTTGTCTTGAAGCCTCTGTTGTTTGCACCGATTACGCCGATACCCTGGAGCTTGTCGCAGGCGGCGATACAACGGCGGCAGTGAATGCACTTGTTGTTGTCACGGAACATATGCTTCGAGCTGTAGTCAATATCGTACTCGTTCTTCTCGCCCTCGAAAAATGTCGTATCGTCAACACCAAGCTCCTTACACAGCTCCTGAAGCTCACAGCTTCCGTTTCTTGAGCAGGCAAGGCAGTCCATATTGTGATCTGAAAGCAAAAGCTGTAACGTCATCTTTCTGCTCTGTAATACAGCAGGGGAGTGCGTCAGAATGTTCTTGCCTTCATCAAATTTCGATAACGGGTAAACGCACGATGCAACAAGGCTTCTTGCGCCTGTCATTTCAACCACGCAGATACGGCACGCACCGATTGCGTTTATATCCTTTAACCAGCAGAGAGTAGGAATTCTGATGCCGTTCTGACGACAGGCTTCAAGGATGGTTGTACCTTCTTCGACTGCGTACTCTATGCCGTTAATCTTTATATTAACCATAGTAAAATTTATTCCTTTCAGTTATCCGTCAAACCGGATCATTCCTTAATAATTGCACCGAACTTACACTTAGCCATACAAGCACCGCACTTGATACATTTTGTGGTATCAATGCTGTGGGGCTGCTTGACAGTACCCGAGATTGCTCCGACAGGACAGCCTCTTGCGCAGGCTGTACAGCCCTTACACCTGAGGTCGATGATCTTGTATGTGAGAAGATCCTGACATACGCCTGCAGGACACCTCTTATCCTTAACGTGTGCGATATACTCGTCCTTGAAGTAACGCAGAGTTGATAAAACGGGGTTGGGAGCTGTCTGACCAAGACCGCACAGAGAGTTGTTCTTGATGTAGTAGCACAGCTTCTCCATTTTATCGAGGTCTTCCATAGTAGCGTTGCCCGATGTTATCTTTTCGAGCATTTCGTAAAGACGCTTTGTACCGATACGGCAGGGTGTACATTTACCGCAGGATTCGTCAACGGTGAACTGAAGGAAGAACTTCGCAATATCTACCATACAGTTATCCTCGTCCATAACGATAAGTCCGCCCGAACCCATCATAGAGCCGATAGCGATAAGGTTATCATAATCTATCGGTATATCGAGATGCTCCGCAGGGATACATCCGCCTGAAGGACCGCCCGTCTGAGCCGCCTTGAATGCCTTGCCGTTGGGGATACCGCCGCCGATTTCGTAAATAACCTCACGCAGTGTAGTACCCATAGGAACCTCAACAAGTCCCGTGTTGTGTATCTTACCTCCGAGTGCGAATACCTTTGTTCCCTTTGACTTTTCAGTACCCATAGATGCGAACCAGTCAGCACCGTTAAGGATTATCTGAGGAATGTTAGCGTATGTTTCAACATTGTTGAGTACGGTAGGCTTCTTGAAAAGACCGCTTTCCGCAGGGAAGGGAGGACGGGGTCTGGGCTCGCCTCTGTTACCTTCGATAGATGTCATAAGCGCTGTTTCCTCGCCGCATACGAATGCGCCTGCGCCAAGTCTTATATCAAGGTCGAAGTCGAATCCGCTGTCAAAAATGTTCTTTCCGAGCAGACCGTATTCTCTTGCCTGATCTATCGCTATCTGTAAACGCTGAACGGCTATCGGATATTCCGCTCTTATGTAGATATAGCCCTGTGTTGCGCCTATCGCATAGCCTGCAATAGCCATAGCCTCGATTACAACGTGGGGATCGCCTTCGAGAACCGAACGGTCCATGAATGCACCGGGGTCGCCCTCGTCGGCGTTACAGCATACATACTTCTGATCTGCGTCCTTGACAAGGTTTCTTGCAAGCTGCCACTTCTTACCTGTGGGGAATCCGCCGCCGCCTCTGCCACGCAGACCCGAATCAAGAATTACCTGAATTACATCATCGGGAGTCATTGTCTTGAGAACCTTTCCGAGTGCCTCATAACCGTTTCTTCCGATATATTCATCGATACATTCGGGATTGATTACACCGCAGTTTCTCAGTGCGATTCTGTGCTGCTTTTTATAGAAGTCGGTTTCCTTGAGCGACTTTATCTCGTTTTCTGCGACTGTTTCATCGTATACAAGACGTGTAACGATACGTCCCTTGAGCAGATGCTCCGAAACGATTTCCGCAATATCTTCTTCCTTAACCATCGAGTAGAATGTACCCTCAGGATAAACGATCATAATAGGACCGAGCGCACACAGACCGAAACATCCTGTGCGGACTACCATAACTTCGTCGGTAAGACCGTTCTTGTCGATTTCTTCCTGTAATCTTTTGGCGATTTTAACACTGCCTGAAGAAGTACAACCGGTACCACCGCATATCAATACTTGTGAACGATACATATATTAGTTTCCTTTCAGATTTTACATAGCGGAGTTTATCGTGTACTTCGTTACAACGTTGCCGCCGATAATGTGCTGTTCGATTACTTCTACAGCCTTTTCAGATGTCATATTGACGTAGGTCACCTTTTCCTTGCCGGGTGTGATGACTTCAACAACAGGCTCATACTGGCAAAGACCGATACAGCCTTCCTGTATTACCATTACGTCTTTTATGCCCTTTTCCTGTATCCCGTCGGAAAATGCTTTGAGAACAGGTCTTGCCCCTGCCGCAATTCCGCAGGTCGCCATTCCGACAACAATTCTTGTGCAGTCCGATGCTTCGCTTCTCAGGTTCACAACGTTCTGCATCTTGTCACGGATAGCAGCTAATTCTTCAAGAGATTTCATATCTTAAATTATCCTTTCGTGGTCGTTAATATTTGATGCCGCCGTTTACTTCGGCTGTATTTTCCTCAAGATAACGGGTGATATATCCAGTGATCTCGGGTATATTTAACGGAACACTGCCGAGTATGGCTCTGAGCTGCCTTGTATCAAGCGAAAACCGCTTTTCGTCAACCGAATAGTTATAGCTGAGATCTATACGGCAGTTCGCATTTATAAGCGATATAAGCGTACCCGTCATATCGCCCAGCGGCATTCTGTCAATGTGCGACAGTACAAAAACAGCCTTTATATAAGTACCTTCTCCTTCTTTTGAGCTTATTTCGAAGCTGCCGCCGGTCATTTCCGATGCGGCTTTGAAAAAAGGTACTCCGAATCCGTATTTTCTCGTTGTTCTTGTGGTATAGAACGGATCGACGGCTCTTGACAGCTCCGCCTCGCTCATTCCCCGGCCGTCATCCCTGATGATGACCGTGAGAGTATCTGCCGTTGTGTCAATGCTGACGGTTATTTCGACAAGCGAAGCCCGTGCGCCGATAGAATTCTGCACAACATCAAGAATGTTCAGAGAAATTTCCGGAAACATTATTCTGTATATTTAGCCAGAATACCGTCGATTTCGTCAACGGTCAGCTTTCCGTATACATCGTCGTTTACTGTCATTACGGGAGCAAGTCCGCACGCTCCTATACAGCGACATGCGTCAAGTGAGAATATGCCGTCCTGCGTGCATTTTCCGTCTGAAATTCCGAGCTTTTCGGAGAGCTTTGCGAATATGTCGCCCGAGCCTTTAACATAGCAGGCTGTACCCAGACATACTGAGATTTTGTACTTACCCTTGGGATAAAGTGAGAACTGCGAGTAGAATGTAGAAACACCATATACCTTTTCAAGCGGTATTCCCATTTCTTCGGCTATTATTGACTGAACCTCTATAGGAAGATAGCCGTAGATTTCCTGAGCCTGTTGCAGTACAGGCATAAGTGCGCCCTGCTGACCTTTGTGATTACCGATCATTTCACGCAGTGCCTTTTCTTGTTCGGGCGTGCCGTTGAACGGTACGGTATTTTTTTCTTTGGAACCCATTATATAACCTCCTTGGATTTGACCCGCAATTCTTGCAGACTCACGGGAATATGATAATTATAACATATTTGCTATGTAAATTTCACTATATATTAGTAACCAAAATTTGCACAACTCTTTGTGTATGTTGCACTAATCGGTATTTTTATATCGGATAAATTTACTCAATTTTTACCTAAAAACCGTCATTTTCTACAAATTCAACGTGTATTTTTCAACTTTACATAAGTGACAGATTGTGATATAATAACACTATGATTTGTGCATATTGCATATAACACTGCATAAATCGTAATAATCGGTAAAGGCAGGTTTCACAAATGACGGTCGGACAGCTTATAAGAAAAGGATTGTTCGGAGTGCTTAACAGCGGTAACGAAGACAGTGTTATAAATAATGTGTTTTCGTGTGACCTGTTAAGCCTTGCAATGACCAAAGACCTTGACGGGTGTGCTTGGTTTACCGTTATAGGAAACGTAAACACAATAGCCGTAGCGGCACACACGGGTGCGTCCTGTGTTGTGCTTTGCGAAAAGGTAAAACCGGATGCCGACGCTTTGCTTAAAGCGCAGGAGCATAATATTGCTCTGTTCGTTTCGGATAAACCGGTTTTCGATTCGGCGGCGGAGCTTTATGCCATTACGGATGTGTAAAATAAATAAGGGAGATTTCAAAATGAGTGATTTCACAAACTTTGCGGTATATCACATTTATCCTCTCGGATTCTGCGGTTGCCCCAAGACAAACGATTATTCGGAGAACACCGAAAACAGACTTAAAAAGATAGAGGATGCTATTCCTCATATAAAGGAAATGGGTTTCAACGCTATATATTTCGGACCTGTGTTCCAGTCGGTAGCACACGGATATGATACCGTTGACTATACAAAAATAGACAGCAGACTCGGCACAAACGCTGATTTTGCCGCACTTTGCAAAAAGCTGCACGAAAACGGCATAAAGGTAATACTTGACGGCGTGTTCAACCACGTCGGCAGAGATTTCACAAAATTCGTTGAGGTCAGAAACGGCAACAACAGTTATCGTGACTGGTTTCATATCAATGACGGAAATTCCTGCTATAATGACGGCTTCTGGTATGAGGGCTGGGAAGGACATTACGAGCTTGTAAAGCTCAATCTGTACAACCCCGCAGTAAAGGAATACTTAAAGGAGGTCATCACAGGGTGGGTAAAGGAGTTTGACATTGACGGACTTCGCCTTGATGTTGCGTACTGCCTCGACCTTAATTTCCTGAAGGAATTGCACGGTCATTGCAAGTGGCTGAAAAACGATTTCTGGCTGATGGGCGAAACGCTCCACGGCGATTACAACCGCTGGATGAATCCCGAAATGCTCGACAGCGTGACCAATTATGAATGCTATAAGGGCTTGTTCTCCAGCTTCAACGACCTTAATATGTTCGAGATAGCACACTCGCTCAACCGCCAGTTCGGAAAAGAGCAGTGGTGTCTTTATACAGGAAAGCTCCTTTACAGCTTTGTTGACAATCACGATGTTTCACGAATAGCCACAATGCTTAACAATAAGCGCCAGCTTCCCGTGATTTATCCTCTCCTGTTCACGATGCCCGGCATACCCGGCGTTTATTACGGCAGTGAGTACGGCATCGAGGGCGACAAGCACAACGGCGATGACGCTCTGCGTGTTGAATATAACGAGGAAAAGTTCAGGGCTGAGGGCATAGCCGATCTCACAGCTGAGATCACTGCGCTGTGTAATCTGCGTACCTCCTCAAAGGCGCTTGCTCACGGAGATTATACGCCTTTACAGCTTTTAAACAGACAGTTCTCGTTCAGACGTGACTGTGACGGCGAAACTGTTGTAACGCTTCTTAATATAGACGATAATCCGTTTGATTTCAATCCCGGTATTTCCGGTGAATTCACAGATGTGCTTACAGGAAAGAAGATAGATTTATCGGGCAGTGTTCATCTTGACGGATGCAGTGCCGTAGTAGCGGTGAATAAATGATTAGAGCGGTAATATTCGATATGGACGGTACGCTTCTTGATAGCGAAAGGATAGGGCTTAAGGCGTGGCAGTATGTGATTGATAAGTACAGACTGCCGTTTGACCTTTCGCTCCCGTACCGTTCTATCGGACTGAATTATGATTCTATGAAGACCCTCTTTCTTTCCGAGCTTGGCGAGGATTACCCCTTTGATAAATACTGGGGATACGCAAAGCAGTATTTTGCGGAATACGAAGAGAAGAACGGCATACCCGTAAAGCAAGGATTCAATGAGCTTTGCACATATCTTAAAGCGAATAAAATCGGAATGTACGTTGCCACCTCTACATATCACGCTTCTGCGGCTAAGGAGCTTGAGCATTCGGGCATACTCGGATATTTTGACGGAATTATCGGCGGCGATGAGATAACAAGAGGAAAGCCCGACCCGGAAATATTTATAACAGCCGCCGAAAAGACAGGCTTTGACAAGTCGGAATGTCTTATTGTCGAGGACAGCTCAAACGGCCTCAGGGCAGGCATAGCATCGGGTATACGGACGGTGTTCATAAAGGATATAGTAGATGTGCCGTCGGAAATTACCGAAAAGGTTTTTGCAAGTTGCGACGATTTATCGGGAGTTATCGGAATAATCACGCAAATTCGGTGATATTATCTGTTTTGCTTGCATTTATACGTTTCGTGTGGTATAATCAAATATTATGACGAAATGAAAAGGATGATGTAAATGCCGATTAAAATACCGAATAATCTGCCGGCTTTCAGCACGCTTGTCAACGAGAATATTTTCGTTATGGCTGATGAAAAAGCATCACGACAGGACATAAGACCGCTCAAGGTCGCTATAGTAAACCTTATGCCTACAAAGATAGTTACCGAAACACAGCTTTTAAGGCTGCTCAGTAACACTCCCTTGCAGGTGGATATTACTCTTGTGAAAACGGAAACCCACAATCCGAAAAACACCTCTCAGGAGCATCTTGTAAACTTCTACACTACCTTCAATCAGATAAAGGAGCAGTATTTTGACGCACTTATTATAACGGGTGCGCCCGTTGAATTGCTCGACTTCAACTCCGTCCATTACTGGAAGGAGCTGTGCGATATAATGGAGTGGAGTAAAACTCACGCATTCAGCACGGTGCATATCTGCTGGGCGGCATTTGCAGGGCTGTACTATCATTACGGTATTCAGAAGCAGGTGCTTGACAAGAAGATGTTCGGCATCTTCCCCCATAAGATAAATGCGATCAACCACCCGCTTCTCAAGGGCTTTGACGATATTTTTATGGTACCCCATTCACGTTATACGGGTGTAAAGATGGAAGATATTGAAACCAATCCTAATCTTGCACTGCTTGCCTATTCGGATATTGCGGGAGCATATATAGTTGCAGACCGCACGAACAGACAGATTTTTATCACAGGTCACGCCGAGTACGACAGGAACACGCTCAAGGATGAGTATATGCGTGACGTGGAAAAGGGCATACCGATAGAAGTGCCGTATAACTATTTCCCCGATGATAACCCTAAGCTGACGCCGCATTTTACTTGGCGTGGTCACGCAAGCCTCATGTACTCAAACTGGCTCAACTTCTGCGTATATCAGGAAACCCCGTTCGATCTCACAAAGCTTGAACCGCTTGAGTATTAACGTAAATAATAAAAGTCACAGTTATTTACTGTGGCTTCAGCTTGTAGAAAAAGTCTGTTTTTATAAGACAGTGCAAATTCTCTAATCCCTTTAAGAACGCTTTGTGGGCTTTGCGTCCTTGCAAAGCCTTTGGGCGTTCTATCTCGGCATCCTTGCCGAATCCCCAAACCCCTTCCCCGTGGTGAAGGGCTGTGTATGCTTTGCTGGCTCTGCATCGTGCAGAGCCTTTGGGCATACACGCTCGGCATCCGTGCCGGGGCTGAGTGTGGGGCTGCCGCCCTCACCCCGCTTGGGGCTACGCCCCAACCCCCCGTTAGACATTATAAAAAATATTTATAGAAAGAAGTAAAAGCATATTATGACCGTAAAGCCGAATATAAAAAAGAACTTCAATATAACGTGGCTGCTCCTGTACGGTGCAGGACTTATCACTGTCGGTATACTTGTACTTGTAAACGGAAAAATAGTGGTAGAGCCTGCCGCAAGGCTGGGCGGTATCTTTATCGTTGCAAATGGTATCCACCGCCTTATCCGTGCCTACGCAAGACATCAGCGACTGCCCGTGTTCAGCGGCATCGGAAACATTATAATAGGACTAATATCCGTTTTCTTTCCCGCCGCTACTCTTGCGCTTCTGTCGTTTATATTCTCGCTTTACGTTTTTCTTAATGCCCTTGTAAAATTCATCGACTTCGGCACAGCCCTTAAAAATGCCGTTCCCGATGCGTTCTATGACTTTTTTTGGGAATATTCTTCACCGTTTTCGGCATTATTATGCTTTTCGGCACCCTTATGGGAAGTCAGGGTATGCTTGTTGTCATCGGACTATATTGCATAATTTACGGTGCAGGCGAGCTGAGACTGTTTATCCGTGAGGCCGCTCCGAATAAAGCTAAAGGCATCATCCGCCGCAGGATACGCTTTTCGCTTCCGCAGGTCATAACCACGTTCATACCGCTGAAAACCTTGCGTAGCTATACCGAGCGGCTTGATTCCCGTGAGATAGATATTGAAAAACTGCAAAACGAGGAGCGTTACGAAAAAAGCGCCGGCACCCCCGATATACACGTTCTTATCCACGTCAGCGCCGACGGAGTAGGCTCTATAGGACATTGCGACCTTGTGCTGAACGGTACGGTAATATCCTACGGAAATTACGATAAATCATCTGAGCGGCTTTTCGGAGGCATCGGTGACGGTGTGCTTTTCAAAGCGGATTTTGACAAGTATATAAATTTCTGCGTTTATCACGATTTGCAGATGGTGTTCGACTTTGGCATAAAGCTGTCGGAAAAACAGCTTGCAAAAGTCAGAAAAGGCATAGCAAAGCTCGAACGAAACATCACCTGCTGGAAACCGCCCTATCAGCTTGCAACCGAAAACAGCCCCATCGCCGATATTGCGGATTTTGACGATTATTGCAGCTCGCTGTGGAACGGCACACACGCACGGTTCTTTAAGTTTAAAAGCGGCAGATTCAAGACCTATTTCGTTATGAGTACAAACTGCGTTTTCCTTGCGGACTATATACTCAGCAAGGCAGGAACCGATATAGTAAAGACCGCAGGCATAATCACTCCCGGCGATTATTACGATTATATGCAGAGCGAATATGCCCTTCCCGGCGGAATAGTCATAACCCGTGACATTTACAGTAAATATAACGTTTCGCCGGCTGAAACTTAAGTGAAAATCCTTGAACTTGACACGATAGTGTGATATACTACAATAGGACAAGAATTTACATTTACGGGCAATATAAAAATACCCCCGCATAAAGAAAGGACATACTATGAAGCTCAATATCAAGTTAACAGCGGCAATACTTGCCTGTGCGTCAATTCTGACGTCGGCCTCCGCCTGCTCATCACAGAATACAAGCTCCGCTACGGACAGCAAAAACGAAAGCAGTGCAGCGGAAAGCTCCGCTGCAGAAAGCAAGGATAATACAAAAAGCGACACAACAAGCGATAATTCATCCGCATCTTCAGAAAGCACAGCTTCTTCCGATGAATCATCGACCGAAAATAAGAAGCCTGTCGGCGTTGACGGCGTTCAGACAAACGGCCAGCTTGTCGTTGACATAGACGGTCATACATGGGGCATCTCCCTTTACGGCGGCGGCGACGGCGCAAACTATGCGTCATATCTTAACGAGTTCAAGGAAAAGGTAGGCTCATCGGTAAACGTATTCAATATGGTAGTGCCTACAGCAGGCGCATACTACCTTCCCGATGGCTACGAACAATACAATGCAAGCCACAGGGATTCGATAAACAGCATTACAAACAAGCTGGTGAACGTAATAAACGTTGACGGATATGCCGCACTTGAGGCGCACACAAACGAGTACATCTATACCCGTACCGATCACCACTGGGAACCCCTCGGCGCATATTATGCGGCAAAGGCTTTCTGTGAAATGGCACAGGTACCCGTAAAGGAGCTTTCGACCTACAAGACGGAAACGATAGAAGGCTTTGTCGGAACAATGTACGCATTTACCGATTATAACGAGCGTATCAAGAACGACCCCGATACCTTCACCTACTATATCCCCTCTACAGATTACACCGCCACTTATTATACCACCGACTTCAAGGCTGACGAGCAGCTCACACAGTTCCACAGCATATTTGTAGATCAGCCCGCAAGCGGCGCATATTCGACTTTTATGGGCGGCGATCAGAAGATAGTAAAGATAGAAACCGCAAACAAGAACGGCAGAAAGCTCTGCATCTTCAAGGACAGCTACGGCAATGCCGAAGTTCCCTTCTTCATAGATTCCTTTGAGGAAATCTACGTTTGCGACATCCGCTACTTTGACCTTTACGCACCCGACTTTATAAAGGATAACGGCATTACCGACGTTCTGTTCACAATGTGTACATTCTCCGCTGTCGGTGAAAATGCAGAGGGTATAAAGAACAACCTGCTTTCAAAGTAAATCTTTGACAGGTTTTCTGAAAGGAGGAGCAGTATGAAAAAGCTCCCGAAGATAACAGCGCTTATATTGACATTATCGCTCGCCTGCGGATGCTCGGAGGTTTTCCCCGACAGCAACGCAAGCGGCAAGGACACATCGGCATACACCCTACCATCCGACCCTGTATCATCGGAAGCTCCTTCGGACACCGAAAGCGAAGAAACCGAACAGCCCGATACCTCCGCTCCCGAAACGTTACCGCCGGATACTTCCGCCGAAGAAACCTCCGCTCCCGAAACAGACGGCACTTCTGCCAAAGAAAGCTCCGCTCCCGCAAGCAACAGTGATATAAACAGCTACAGGGTGATAGGCGACAACGGCATATTAGTCGCAGGTATGGATAATCACTACCGTGGAATTATGTTCTACGGCGGTACATACGGCTACTGCGACCAATATATGACCGATGTAAAGGCATTCCAGTCGGCGCTTCCCGAAGTGACGGTATATTCTATGGTAATACCGACCTCTGTCGATTTCTACAATCCGACCGAATACAAGGGCTACACCGAGCTTCAGAAGGATAAGATAGATTATATCGAAAGCGGACTTAAAAGCACGGGCGTTACAAACGTCAGCGTGTATGATACTCTGTCAAAGCACACCTCAGAGGAGATATACTCAAGGACGGACCACCACTGGATGCCGCTCGGCGCATATTATGCCGCACAGGTGTTCTGCAAAACGGCAGGTGTAAAAGTGCCGGATATAAAGAATTACCGCAAGGAAACCTGCGGCGGTTATGTCGGCTCGATGTATTACTATTCGTCCGATGAGCATCTTAATAACGATCCCGAAACCTATGCGGTCTACTATTCTCCGAATGAGGATAAGCTGAAAACCACATATTACGACCGTTATTACAGCAACGGCTATGACAGCAGCCTTTTCCTTTGCGACAACGCAAGCTATTACTACCTGTCGTTTTTAGGCAGTGACGATCTCATCGCCCATATAAAGACCAACGCAAAGACAGGCAGAAACTTAGTTGTTATCAAGGAAAGCTACGGCAACGGACTTATCCCGTTCTTCACTGAGAGCTTTGATAATATCTATGTGCTTGACCTGCGCTACTGCGAGGTAAACGCAATAAAATTCTGCAAGCAGGTCGATGCGACCGATCTGCTGTTTGCAAACTGCGCCTATACCGTTGCAGGCGGCAACTGCGACTACTTCTCATATATACGAAATATCTGAAAATTGTCGTTTGAATAACGTTGTATATCAGCAGTGGTATGGATAGCAAAAATAACGACAAGAATTATTCGTAGGGGGAGGTGTTGTATGTATATTATGGTTTTGCGTCCTTGCAAAACTTTTGGTACATACTTCAGGCATCCGTGCCTAACTCGCCCCTCCCGCAAAACAAGCACTACAATTGCTTTTTACATCGAATGTCTTATTAAGCTAAATTTATTTTAAGGACACACCTATGAAAGAACTTGAATACCCCTTCGACAGCGGTTATCTGCTGAAAAAGAAACGCTCTATAAAAAGACAGCTCCTGTCAGACGGCAGTGTGCGTATAAAGAAAAAAATAGCCGTTCTCGGCGGCTCAACCACGAACGATATAATAAATATGCTCGAATTATTCCTGCTGAACTACGGTATCGAGCCGATCTTCTACGAGTCGGAGTACAACCGTTACTGGCAGGATGCGGTATTCGGAAATGAGGAGATTGACAGCTTCTCACCCGACCTTATTTTCGTTCACACGTCCAACCGCAATATTCTGAAATATCCTGCGATAACCGACAGCAAGGAGCAGACAGACGCTCTTTTTGCCGAGCAGATGAAATATTTTGAAACAATGTGGGAAAAGATAGCCGAGCGCTACCACTGCCCCGTTATACAGAATAACTTTGAACAGCCGTATTTCAGGCTTATGGGCAACCGTGATGCGTTTGACTGCCGAGGCAGAGTGAATTTCATAAATAGGCTGAACACAGCGTTTGCCGATTATGCCGCATCGCACGAGAGTTTTTATATCAATGATATAAACTATGTCAGCGCCTGCTACGGTCTTGACAAGTGGAGCGAGCCGTCCTACTGGCACCTGTACAAGTACGCAATGTGCGTTCCTGCGATACCCGACTTTGCATTCAATTTAGCGGCAATAATAAAGTCGGTATTCGGCAAGAACAAGAAAGCGCTTGTACTCGACCTTGATAATACATTATGGGGCGGAGTTGTCGGAGATGACGGCGTTGACGGCATCGAAATCGGACAGGAAACCCATATGGGACAGGTCTATGCCGAATTCCAGAAGTATCTCGGACTTGTGAAGGATACCGGCGTAATGCTGACCGTCTGCTCGAAGAACGATGAGGAAAACGCCCTTGCAGGCCTTAATCACCCCGAGGGCAGTTTAAAACCCGATGATTTCATAATGATAAAGGCAAACTGGGATAACAAGGACAGAAATATCGAGGCAATAGCGACAGGACTCAACATCGGACAGGATGCACTCGTATTCCTTGATGATAATCCCGCCGAGCGTGCGATAGTTTCCGCACAGTTGCCTACAGTAGCCGTTCCCGAAATGGAGCGTCCGGAGGATTATATAAGAGTGGTAGACCGCTCACGCTTCTTTGAGATAACCGCTTTTTCAAGCGATGATTTAAAGCGTAACGAAATGTACAAGGAGAATGCGGTAAGAGCCGCACAGCAGGCACAGTTCACCGACTACGGCGAGTATCTTCACAGTCTTGAGATGGTGGCTGTGATAGATGACTTCCTGCCTGTCTATCTCCCTCGCATAACACAGCTTACAAACAAGAGCAACCAGTTCAACCTCACCACAAAGCGTTTTACGACCGCAGAAATGGAGCAGGTATTCGCCGATGACAGCTATATCAGGCTGTACGGCAGGCTTGCCGATAAGTTCGGCGACAACGGTATAGTATCGGTTGTTATCGGAAAGGTGAACGGCGATACGCTCGACATAGATTTATGGCTTATGAGCTGCCGTGTGCTTAAGCGTGATATGGAATACGCAATGCTCGACAATCTTTGCGACAGAGCAAAACAGCGTGGACTTAAGACGGTAAAGGGATATTATTACCCCACCGCAAAGAATAAAATGGTGAAAGAGCTGTACGGCGACTTCGGCTTTACGAAGGTCAGCGAGGACGCAGACGGCACACCGTATGGGAGCTTTCGCTTTCTGGCTACGAGCCTAAAAACAAGTATATTACTGTAGAAAGGAACAAGTAAAATGAGTGAGCAGGAAATTTACGAAAGATTAAACGAGGTTTTCAGAAACGTATTCGACGATGATGAAATCGAGGTCGAAGCAGGCACAACAGCGGATGATATAGAGGACTGGGACAGCCTCGAGCATATCAACCTCATCTCCGCTGTAGAAGACGAATTCGGTATCCGTTTCAAGATGGGCGAGGTTTCTTCGATGAAGAACGTCGGCGAAATGGTCGACATCATAAAGGCAAGAGGGTAAATCAGCACAACAGTTTTCGTTGTAGAGTCAACGGACAATTTTGTTATAAAATATCTTAGCAAAGACTTAAATGGTAGTCTTGCGGAGATTTGATAATATTACTTAAAATGTAGGATGCAATATGGCTTTAAACGTTCTATCATTGTTTTCAGGTTGTGGAGGTATGGATATTGGTTTTGAGGGGGGCTTTATGTGCTTAAAGCGTTCCGTTAACACGATGATTCACCCTGAATGGATTGATGAAGATTTAGGCGAATGGGTGAAAGTGAAATTTACTCCATTTCGTACAGTATTTGCAAATGATATACGCACAGATGCTAAGACGGCATGGGTGTCATACTTTGAAAAAATATATAAAAATGCCGATGATATATATCGTATTGGAAGTATTGTAGATTTGGTTAAACGGGCAAAAAACGGCGAACTGGTTTTCCCAAATAATGTGGATATAGTAACGGGCGGATTTCCTTGCCAAGATTTTTCTATTGCAGGTAACAGAAAAGGTTTCGATTCGACCAAAAGTCATAATGGTGGTATTCTTGAATCAGATGCACCTTCAATTGAAAGTCGCGGTAAGTTGTATATGTGGATGAGAGATGTTGTTACAATAACGCAACCTCGAATATTTATTGCGGAAAATGTAAAAGGTTTAACTAATTTAAGCAATGTAAAACAAATTATCGAAAAAGACTTTGAGGATGCGGCTGATGGCGGTTATTTAGTTATTCCGGCTAAAGTTTTAAATGCTGCTGACTACGGAGTTCCGCAATCAAGAGAGAGAGTTATCTTTTATGGATTTAAAAAATCTGCTTTGACAAAGCAAGCGATGAAAGCGTTGTTGAGCGATAAAATACCAAGTGGCTATGATCCATATCCACCACCTACACATGCTTTCACTGTAGCCGGGGAAACATTGTATCCTTTTGTAACTTGCGCAGAGGCTTTGATAGGATTAGAAGAACCTATAGATACAGATGAATTGTCGCAAAAACGATATTCAAAAGCAAAATACATGGGTAAACATTGTCAAGGGCAATCGGAAATTAAGCTTGATTATGTTGCACCCACTATACGTTCTGAACATCACGGTAATATTGAATATAGACGGCTAAGCAAAGAACATGGTGGTAATCATGTCGATGAGTTAAAAAGCGGTTTACCGGAACGCAGGCTTTCTGTTCGTGAATGCGCAAGGCTTCAGACATTTCCTGATGAATATCAATTTATAATTCCTAGGACGAACCACGCTATTTCGGTATCCGCTAGCGAAGCGTATAAGATTATCGGAAATGCAGTTCCGTGCGTGTTAGCTTATAATATAGCAATGCAAATAGCGGAAAATTGGAATAAATATTTCAAGTGAGGTAAATATGATTATTTCCGAAAATAATAAGCCGACAATTGAAGATTTTCGAAATTTAATGCAAAACACGGATAAGTTTTTGAATGATGAAGCAAGCAAGAATCAAGATTATTTTTCTCAACGTACAGGAACCCAACTTGAGACAGATGTTTTTGAAGCTTTGCAGAAGTGCGCAATTAATACGCCATTTGAAAACACTATTTCATTGATTTCGGGTGCGTCGTTTCCGGATATAGTAGCAAATAAATTTTATGGCATTGAAGTTAAAAGTACGATAAAAAATCATTGGAAATCTATAGGCAGTAGTATATTAGAATCAACTCGAATACCAAATGTAGAAAGAATATTTTTGATGTTTGGCAAATTAGGTAAACCGGTAACATTTAAAAGCCGACCATATGAAGAATGCTTATCAGGTATATCTGTCACGCATTATCCACGCTACCAAATAGATATGGAGTTAAATGCCGGAGAAACTATTTTTGATAAAATTGGAATATCGTATGATGAATTAAGAAGAATGGACAACCCAGTAATACCTGTTTCACGATATTATAAAAGCAAGTTGAAATCGGGTGAAAGCTTATGGTGGGCTGGGGATAACGAATTTGAAGAAGCATCTGCACCACCGATAATTCGGTTATGGACAACTTTAACAGCTGAGCAAAAGAACTATTATACCGTTCAAGGCTATGCTTTATTTCCTGAAATTCTAAGTAGTAGTGCGACAAAATATCAACGCTATGCTTTGTGGTTGGCTGTGCATTGCAGTATTGTAAATACAAATATTCGCGATCAATTTTCAGCTGGCGGAAAAATAGATATACAGACAGCGCAAGGAATTTTTCGCCAAATGCCAGCGGCGTTTGGCCGAATCAAGAAAAACTCAAAGTTGATTGAAGAAACTATAAACAATGCAAGTGAATCAACGTTAATTGAAAATTGGAAAGCTAAAGCTATTTCAAATAATCGAATAGAACAATGGTGTAGATGTATATCAAGATATACAGAAAATCAAATCAAAATTTATAAAATGTTATGTGGAATTTTCGATATTATGCCCATTGCATTGAGTTAAACTGTAATTTTACCATTTGGCTGAAAGTCACTGTAAATTCGCCGTTCCGACGGATTAATCTTGGCTCAACCCCCGTTACCGGCGGAGTTACACAAACCAATAAAGCAGATAAACGGTCACAGCGGCAAGCTGTGACCGCTTTATATTATTATCACACACCCCCTCGCCCCGTCCCAACCCTCCCAAAACCGCACCATCCCTTGCTTTGCACCACCACACTTGCCTCCCTTGTTAAAGGTGAGGTGCTGTCGCCCGAAAAAATTCGGGCGACTACCGGAGGGATTGTTACTCCACCAACCCTCCCAAAACCGCACTATCCCTTGCTTTGCACCATCACACTTGCCTCCCTTGTCAAAGGGAGGTGGATTGACGGCAAGGCACAAGCCTTGATATTATTGCTTTCTGCTTGCGATATGCCAACCATTTTTATGTTGCAAACTTTTTGCCGTCAAGACGGAGGGATTGCACAACAACCCTTCGCCCCGCATAACCTTCCAAAACCGCACTATCCCACTCGCTTTTCGTAGGGCGAGGGGCTTGCCCCTCCCGAAACATCACTGCAATTATCAAAAACAAGTTAATAGAATTATAATGTAAAACGTAACCGCAATTAATCCTCGATACTTAACAGATTAAAAACGCTGAGAAAATCAAAAAATTTGATTCAATGGGAGGGGCAAGCCCACTCCCCTACAAAATTTCCAAACACAAAAATCCGCCATTTGAGTAAACAGCGGATTCTATATATTCAATTCTCAGCACTCGACAAAATGGTGTTCATAGTAAAGCAATAACGCTTTAACAGCACTCACCGCACCCCACCGTGACCGCCGCATATTAAATTATCGCTTTCTATAACCCCGCCGTTTTGCTAATCTTAGCCGAACACTGACAATTCCAAAGGCGGAATTTACAGTGGCTTTCAGCCATAGGCGGAATCTGGAGCGGCTCACAGCCGCAAAAACGGTCACAGCATATCACCGTGACCGCTTTATATTGTTTATCACTTTGTTTGTTCCCGCCGTTTCACTATTCTACAAATAGCTCAGACAATTCCAAAGGCGGAATTGTCAGTGGCGACTCGCCACTTAGCCGTTGCCGACTTCTACAACATAAATATCAACGTATTGCAGACCCCATGCGCAAGCATCGTCATAATGCTCCTCTGTACTGCCCATATATACGTCTACAGGGATCGTACCTGCCATCATTCCGTCACCTGTATCGGCGGCAATAGCATAGCCGTAGCAGATATTGTCATACTGACCGACTATATAGAGCTTCGAGCCGTAGGGGATAACATTGGGATTTACAGCAACCGTGCCTATCTCAGCCATTCTGCCGCTTGCGGTATACGCACCTTCGGGCGCTGTATAGGCTGTAGCCTTGCCGGATACCACATACTCATAGTCAACCGGTCTGCCGTTCCTTAGTACGATAGATGTATCATCTATCTTGCAATAAGGAGTTACGATTGCCGCACCCTCAGCTATAACCTCGTCAACCTTCTTGGTCAATACCTTTGTGGTCTTCTTTACATCCGTCTTTACACCGTCGATGTAGGTGGTAGTCGTTGTAGTTCTTATCTTGCCGTTGACACCCTTTGTACGAACCTCGCTCTGACCTATAGCCAGAATGTTGCTCGTTACGGTAGATGTCTGATAAGGAATAATCTTATCCTGATTTTCAGTCTTTATCTCGACTCTTGAAACCTTTATCTCGGCAGGTCCGGTTATCTTGGATTCAAGCTCCTCGCTTACCATATCGTTCTTGCCGAGTGTTATTTTTGCTCTTTTCAAAAGCTCTGAAACCGTGTTGTCAAGGCATTTTACGGTTGTTGTCTTTCCGTCTGCCGTAATCTTCACGTCATAGGCTCTTGTAACAGCGATCTTCTGTCCTTCTTTAAGAACAGCCGTCTTTGCAGGTGATACCTTGTCGTATTTGCCAAGCTCTACGCCTGCCTGTTCAAGCAGCTGTGCCACTGTAGCGTCAACACTGTATGCAGTGGCGGTCTTCTTGCCACCTTCCAGAATATCAACGTCAAAGGCTCTTTCGATAGTAAGCGTGGCTGTTGCCACGTTCTCCTCAAAGCCTGTGAAGTCTATCCTGTCGTATGCGCCGAGCGTTATGTGGTTCTCTCTGAGGATCTCATAAGGGTCGGCACTTACCGTATAAACAATACGCTTTTCGTTCTCGTCGATTATCTCAACGTCATTTCTGAAGTAGAGCAGACCTGTCATAAGGAATACTCCGAAGATACTGCCGAATATAAGCAGTATTTTAAGTGCTGCGTTCTTTGATATGCGTATTGTCAGTCCGGTGTTTCTGAATCTGGGAAACATATATCCGCCTTTCGTCATCATATCGGTAGGTTTAAGCAGTACCCATACGGGCATCACGGCATTAAAATTACGGCTAGATCCGTCTGTCACCACTGACCGTGTACGATAACTCCCCGTGCTGAGAGAACCGCTGCTACGTTTATTATCGGGCTTTTTTCAAGCTCTAGACAATTATAATTTCCGTTTTGCAAAATGTCAAATAGCTTGGGGCAGTCATTTTTGGTGAAAATGCACAAGAAAAAACTGTAACCGTTTTGTAACCTTTTTGTTACCGTTTTGTAATCAGTTAAATTCTGGATATTGTTGGCTTATTTTGTAATTTAATTTGTTAATCTGCCCAAAATTGAAGTTTGGATTTTTGTTGTGTTTTTAGACAAAAATAATTATACCGATTTGGAGGTTTTGATGCATATATGTTATGTAATGGTAATTGAATTACACAAAAAGGGCGGGCAGACAAGCGGAAAAACAGCCGGTAACATAGCAGGAAAGCCGATTTATGAGCATTTTTAAGGTGACTGAGGGGTGAATGTAAACGTATACTTTCGTGAAATATCGGGGCAATCTGAAGGCGAAAATATGGTCATGACGTGTCCTTTATATATTATAATAGTATAGCCCGTATTTTTTTACCTTTATGAAAGACACACGGTGATGAATTATGATGAAGATAACGGCAACGGTAGGAGCGACAATTGATGATTTATGATGATTTTAAAGGGTAGAAAAAAGCCGCCCGATGTGAGCGGCTGAATTTTGTGATACTATTATAATATAAAGGCGATCGTACGAGCGGAAAAATCTCACGCATAAGTTAATATACTGAATATATTTTGCTTATATATTACTAATTTTAATTGTTTGATTTCCAATCAAGGATTTCTTCGGTAAGTTTTTTATCAAGATCAATGCGCATTGCTTTACATTCATCCGGGAATTTCTTAGCCGCTGAAAAGCACATATTTACAAGCATATCAGCACCGATGGGCAGAGCTTTTTTCAGTACGCTTTCAGGGAACACAAAATGCGTGCCGTGTTCATAGAGATACACCGAGTATTTGCAGGAATGCGGGTGTGATTTCAGGCGATTGTCCATTCTGCGTATGTATTTTGCGGTATCCCAAAGAGAATCGTCTTCCGCACCGACAAGAACGAGCTTGCCGCCGATATTCTCTACAGGTATAAAATGCTCCTCTTTAAGCAGTCCTGCGGCTTCGGAATCATCGAACACATCCTTTGAATATGTGGAATCGCCGTGTTCTTTAGACGCTTTGGCTATCTTCTGCCAGTACTCAGGGTGCTTATAGACAAAGGGCATAAATGGTACGGGTTTACCGCCTATCGACACGATAGATTCGTTTTCGACAGGCCATTCCTTACAGCCGTCACGATTGCCCTGTGCGAAGCCCTGCCATACAAAGTCGCTCGGAGTCAGGGCTATGGTAAGCGTGAGGTCATGATAATATGAGGCGGCGACAAGTGCGACTGTGGCTGTTGTGGACGCACCGACAATGCCGATTTTCTTGTTGCCGTGGGATTTGAGCCATTCTATAGCCGAGCCGATACGCTCGATGGGATAGTTGTGGTGGCTGTAGTTCTTCTTTCCGGGCGACATTGACATTACGTTAATTCCGTAGGTATGAAGCCATTTCACGCAGGTTTTGCCCATATAGTCTTCGGGGTCGTCACCGAGCATTGCTATCATTGCGGTATCGGACGGGGTTTTACTTTCCCAGTATGCGCCGTAAAAGCCGTCGGCTTCGGGTTCAAAATGCAGATGTTTCATAGGTTGCTCCTAATCAATTATATTTAGTTAGTTTTCGCTAACGCTAATAAAAGTATAGCACGGGTAGAAGGAGATGTCAAGGATGTGCGGAAAAGGTTGGGTTGTGAAAGGATATAGTGCTTTTTCGGGGGATAGTGCGGTTTTGGAAGGGTTGGTGCAAGCGAGGGATGGTGGTGAGGCAATCCCTCCGGTAGTCGCCCGAATTTTTTCGGGCGACAGCACCTCACCTTTGACAAGGGAGGCAAGGATATAGTGCTTTTCGAGGGGATAGTTTGCAATAACAATGATATTTAAAGCGGTCACAGCATATCACCGTGACCGCTTATCTGCTAATTATTGCTTTGTGTAACTCCGCCGTTTCGCTATCCTAAGCTGTACTGCAACAGTATTAAAGGCGGAATTTGAAACAGCACATTGCTGTTAGCTGTCGAGGGTTTTGGGGTCGTCTATTTTTTCGCCTAAGAACTTGGGAAGCTCCATACCTGCCTGGTTGAACATTTCACCCATAGGCGGAACAGCTTTCATTATACCGCTGATAAAGTCGGCTGTGGCGGTCTTGCCGTTTTCGCCCTTTGAGCCGCCGTCCCAAACGGTTACCTTGTCTATCTTGATGTTCTTGATAGCTTCTACCTGTATCTTCATCAGCTCTTCCATATTGTTTGCAAGAATCAGCTTGATAGCGCTGTCTGCGTTTCCGCCTGCGGCATTTACAAGCTCTCTCATACCGTCAGCCTGCTTTACGAGTATCTCCTGAGCGCCTCGTGCCTGTGCTTCCATCTTTGCAAACAGAGCGTCAGCCTCACCCTTTGCGGTACGGCGTGCAACCTCTGCCTTTGCCTCTGCCTCAATCTCAGCCTGCTCCTTGGCAATCTTAGCCTTAACGATAACGTCTGCCTGCTGAGTTGCGGTTTCGAGGGCGGCACGGGTCTGTTCTGCCTGCTGCTGTGCTATGTAGGCTTCTTCCTTTGCCTTAGCTGCCTGAACAGCTTCTGCGGCTGTAGCAAGACGCATTGATTCTGCTTCCTTTTCACGTCTTAAAGCCTCAGACTGAGCGACCTCAATCTTGGACTCGTTCTCACCCTTGATAGCAAGAGCGTTTGCGGCAGCGACCTGTATACGCTGGTCACGCTGTGCGTTAGCCTGACCGATCTCACCGTCACGATCCTTTTCGGCAACGGATTTCTTCGCATCGTTGATAGCCTTTGCGGCAGCTTCCTTACCGAGCGCTTCGATATATCCCGACTCATCGTTAATATCTGTTACGTTAACGTTGATAAGACGTAAGCCTATCTTCTTAAGTTCAATCTCAACGTTGTTTGATACGGCAACAAGGAACTTGTCACGGTCGTTGTTTATCTCCTCAATCTCCATAGTAGCAACTACAAGACGTAACTGACCGAATATAATGTCCTTTGCAAGCTCCTGTATCTCGTTCATTCTCAGACCGAGCAGACGCTCAGCGGCATTCTGCATTATACCCGGCTCTGTTGAAATACCTACTGTGAATCTTGAGGGTACATCAACACGGATATTCTGCTTTGAAAGTGCGTTCTTCAAATCTACATTGATCGATATGGGCGTTAAGTCCATAAACTGATACGACTGGATGATGGGCATAATGAATGCCGCACCGCCGTGTACGCACTTTGCGCTTCTTGCCTGACCGTTCTTGTCGCTTCCGACTTTACCGTAGATAACAAGTATCTTATCCGAGGGACACTTACGGTATCTTGATAAGATACCCATCAATAATGCGAATACGATAACTACCGCAACGCATATTGCAATTAAAATTTCGGGCTGCATGAATATTTCCTCCTGTAACTTAGAAATTGCTTTATTGCTTATTTATCCTTTTCAACCGCCACGACATCGCCACGCACGTCTATTATCCGCACCTGCGTTCCCGTGGGGATTGCTTCCTGTTCATCGGTGACAGCCGAAAGCTCTATGAAACGCTCTCCTGCCGCTATAGTCACCTTTCCCTCTCCGCTTTCGTTTGCGGGAATCGGGATATATACCCTGCCCTTTTCACCGAGCAGTCTGCGCACGTCAATGCTTCCGTCCTGAGTGAGCCTTCTTGTAAGCTGAAGCACCTTTGCAACTCCGAGCATTGCAAGGAATCCCAGCACAAGCGCAATTATTATAGCTATCGCAACGTGAAGTCCGAGCGAGGTACATATAATGCCCGTCCAGCCGAATACGCACAGGAATGTCATAATTCCCTGCAATGTGAAAAGCTGCATTGTGCCGAAGTCCGCCGGATTCGAACCGTCGCCGGTCGTCATATGGTCGCACCCTTCTATTGCGTGAGCCGTCATATCCGTCGGTATGTCCGCAGGAACATCGGCAGGCATATCGGGAACATCTCCAAGACCGTCTATTCCGCTCGTGTCGCTGAACTCAACGCCTTCTCCTCCGTGACCTATACCTATCATAAGCAGGATAGTCTGTATCACTATAATAAGCGTTGCGGGTATGGCTATGCAGTAAAAGACCTGCATTGTAATACCGAGCGAATTCCACCATTCAAACATATCTTCCACCCTTTCTTTTCATATAATACTGCGCCAGAACATTTTTCACGGGCCATCCGTGAATGTAGGGTCTGTCACTTGTTGTAATAGCCCAACGTGAGAAGTATAAGAAAATTCTTGTCGGTCAGCGTCCATTGCTCATTTACATATTTGAACTCGATAGTATACTCGAATTCTTTCGATTTGAACTCCTTGTCGCCGATAACGCTGTCTATATAATCCATCTGTGCATTGTAGTCATTCTTGAATTCCGAATTTATCTTTGAATCGGTCTTTTCGTTGAACTTCTCCATATCAAGAGCGGTAAAGGTACCTGTGACACTGCCTGTTCTGGTTTCCTTGTCAGCCTTTTCGGTCAGATTATCATAGGTAACATAATTATCGAATATAGACGCTAAGGTAGCGGAATATCGTGAGAGCCATTTCGCGTCATAATCTGTGCCTGTATCGGTAAAATAAAGCTCCATACTCATTTTGGAGAAGCTGCGGCAATACTCTGCAAGACTGTCATAATCCTTGCTTTTTGCAAGCGTGAATATCTTTTCAACGGTTTCCTTCGGAGAAAGCTGTACTGCGGAGGTTTCTCCCTTATCCGAACAGGCGGTCATCGCAACCGCTGTCGAAACCGCACAGAAAAGAGCCGCCGCCCTTAATAACGTTTTCTTTAATCTATATGAAAATTTCAATTTCAATATCCTTTCTGCCTATAGCAGATCTTGCTATGTAAATTTAATTTACCTTAATTATAGCACATTTGAACGAAATGTCAATATCAAACTTTGCAATTGTAAAAAATAAGCAGTTTGCACAATATAAGCCTATGTTTTTTGTGCAATACACAGAAAAGCGACATTATTTGCACAGCAGATAAAAAATTTTCGGCAAATGTACTTGATTTTTTTACAGCTATCTGCTAAACTATCAATATAAAAGGTAAATTAAATTTACAGGGACTGTTTAAAGGTAATTATCCGTAACCGTCTGAACGATAAATACTTTATCAATGCGGAAGGAGTGAAAATATGAATTCTGAAGAACTGGGAAAAAGAATTAAAGAAGCACGACTTGCCAAGAAGATGACTCAATCCGAGCTTGTCGGAACGTTCATTACAAGAAATATGCTCAGCCGTATCGAAAGCGGAAACGCCTGCCCGTCCGTGAAAACGCTTGAATATCTGGCAGGGCGGCTTGATCTGCCTGCAGGTAGTCTCATATCCGACGAGGTGCAGGGCGAGGAAGATCCCGACAGAAACGCACAACAGCTTATAACGGTAAAGCGGCTGTACAAGGAAAGCGATTATCCTGCCTGCATAAAGGCGGCGGAAAAGCTCAACGGAAGCGAGTTTGAGGACGAGGGACAAGCAATAACGGCACGCTGTTGTATAGCTTTATCGGAAAAAGCCATGAACAGCGGAGATAAAGCGGCGGCAATAAAATATGCAAAGCAGGCGCTTGAGCTTGCCGACAAGGGCATTTACAAGAGCCGTGAAATAAGCGTTGACGCAACGCTGAAGCTGTCGGAGATTGCAGGAGGAAAGTAATACGAATCTCATTATAGATTGTTATGCGATATACTTTTCGATACAGGAACAGTTCACAGACTGCCGAAACCGTTAAGGATAATCTGCTGTGTGCCGGCATCACCGGCTTTTACCGTGATAATTGCGATACTGGCTATAGTTGCGGTAAGCTGTATACAGGATATGCCTGTAGTAAGCATACTGCTCGGCGCTCTTGATATAATTATGATATTTTTGCTTCTGAGCATATTCAAAAGAGCTTTCGGAACAGGAAAAGATAAAAAATGATTGACAAAGCTCTTTTTTTGGTGTATAATATTATCGTTGTGATGTCGGAAGATATCACAGGATATATGCAGACGTATCGAAGTGGTCATAACGGGGCTGACTCGAAATCTCCTTCGGCAAACGGAAGCCCGACTTCCGCAAAGCCTTTAACCGTGCGGGTTTCGGGCATTCGCCCGCCGCAGGTACACCGTGAGTTCTAACAGGAATTCTAATACAACCGAATAGTTGCGTTAATCTCGGTTTTCCGAGTTAACATATATGGAGACGTATCGAAGTGGTCATAACGGACATGACTCGAAATCATGATGCCCCTTGAGGGACGAGGGTTCGAATCCCTCCGTCTCCGCCAACGGAACCCTTGAAAACCCAGTGTTTTCAAGGGCTCTTTCTATTCGGCAAAAATTCTCCGACCTTGATTTTTTGCTTTTCAGATGCATTTTTGAGCCGGTTCTATGCTCTTTTCTCCCCGCGAATATTAGAATAAAAAATCTCCCAATACCGCATGAAATTAGGCTTTTTAAGTCTTGCATATTTTTTGCGGCGTTAGAATAATTTTCGCCAGACAGAAATTTGCCGATTTTTGAAACACCCGGTTGCGGACAACCGCACCAAAAGTCATGTGTGGTCTTTACAGGTTAGGGTTCAAATCGGCAGAAAGAAAAATGTGCTTTGCTTCTTTTTGTTTTGACATTATACAGAAGTGCTCCGTTTGAAGAATCTGATTGTGTGAAATCCTATTGCAAAAACTCTTAATATGTGATATAATATATTTGTTAATAGGTAATGTGTTCCCCAACATTGATTATTCGTATCATGAGAGTACGAATTAGATTGGGAGGAATTTGGCCTTTTAATGACATGAGTAAATCATTGAAACTATTGATTTCTTTCAAATTCTCATTATGAAATCAAGAAAGCGGCTGTGTGTTGACTTTTGTTGTCCCCCTGCCGTTTCACTGCTTTACACCACAATTCGAACCGATGTGTTTGCGTCGGTCTTGTTTTGTTGCGTGTAAAGCGATTGTATAATCTGAAATCGTAGTCCACGCACGATGCAAGTGCGTGGATTTTTTCGGTTCAGAAAGGAGAAAGCAATGAAAAAAGTGTCTGGGAAAACGCATACCCAAAAGCAACTGGATGATTGGTCAAATCAGAATAATCCAAACAACAAGGCATACAAAGCGAACAAGGATAATCATTCAAACCAAATGAACCCCAATCATAAGACACATCAGCAAGTTCACAATTCTCGCCGCAGAAACAAAGCACAACTATGGCCTGATTGGGCTCCCGACTATCCCGATTATGACGATTAAACATTTTAAGGAGGCAAATCTATGAGTAAGCATTTCTTCGACTACGACGACGGCGATTTTGCGTACACCGTTTCCGATAACATGGCAATTGACTCTGACGGCGATCTGCTGATGCGCATAGGCGACAATATGGCTATGGATATGGACAGCGGAAATATTCACTTCATATCATCGTGGGAAGATGAAGACGAAGACGATTAAAAAGGAAAACCGCAGCCCCACACCTCATTCAAAAGGTGCGGGGCTGCGGTTTTGCGCCGTAAATATTATTTTAATCGGAAGTAGCAGGTGTTTTTTCCTTTGCCTTCTTTTTTCAGTTCGCCGTCTGCCACCAGCTTGCGCAAAGCGCCCTCGATGGAGCTGTCGCTGAGGGTCGGGCATAAATCACGAATGTCCTGTTTGTTGAACCGCCCGACTTTATTTTCACTTGCTCGGCGCACCATTTCAAGCGCGGGCAGCTTGGTTTTCACAAGTGCTACACGCTCGTCCAGGTCCTTATATGCCGCCAAAATCGTCCCAAGAAGATATTTGATAAAGGGCAGAACATTTTCCGTCCCCTCATGCCAGCCGTTTTGGGACTGCGCCAACGCATCATAGTATAAATCTTTATTTTTGGCGATTTTGGCTTCAAGCGAAATATACTTACCCACGAAAAAACCGTTTTGATATAAAAGCAGCGTGGTAAGCAGGCGGCTCATTCTGCCGTTGCCGTCATTGAACGGATGAATACACAGAAAATCATGGATAAAAACCGGAATTGCAATCAGCGGCTCCAGTTCCATATTTCCTATGACGCGGTTGTATTCTTCGCAGATTTTGTCAAGCGCCGCCGGCGTTTCAAAGGGAGAAAGCGGCGTAAACAAAATTTCCGTATGCCCGTCCGGATAGGTGGCGCTGATATAGTTCTGCACGGTTTTGGTGCGACCCGCAACGGGATTGTTCATGTGGCTGTACAGGATTTTGTGAAACTGCAAAATATAGTTTTGTGTAATGGAAATTGCATCAAAATCATTATGAATGATGTTCAGCACATCACGATATCCGGCAATCTCCTGCTCGTCACGGTTTTTCGGCGCGGTCTTTTCCTCAACAAGCTGCCGTATCCGTGTGTTCGTGGTAACGATGCCCTCAATGGCGTTTGATGCCTCGGTGCTTTGTATTTTGGCAATCTCAACGAGCTTCTCAAGTTCCTGCGGGCGCTGTTTCAAATACAGTTCCTGCTTGCCGGCTTCCTTGTATATGGCTGCAATCAGTCCTAAGATATCCGAATCCCACTTTTGCTCTTTGATTGCGGAATAGTTAAAGGCTCTCATTCCCTTACCTCCGTTCTGTTTCCCTTAAATAATAGCACAAAATAAGGGAACAGTCAATGGGCTGTGCGAATTTTCCCATATTATTATATCGGAAATAAGGGAATTATATTCTGCTGTTCGTTCGGTTTGCTCCGTCAGAAACAAAAAAATGCTGCCCCACCGTTTATCCGTGTGGATTAGGGATAGAGTAAAGCTCTACACACTGACCAAAAGAGACCGTTTTGAACGAAAAAAATCAAAACCACGCGTTGAACGCGTGGTATGCACTTGCCCTTCAAGGGCATAAT
>ERZ824575.973-NODE-973-length-30892-cov-11.583423_pt1 | contig 30892 bp, 26 predicted proteins | sample MGYA00519470_ERZ824575 | MGnify/ENA primary metagenome ERZ824575 (study PRJEB31778, sample SAMEA3449170) | human gut metagenome | biome: human gut; feature: human-associated habitat; material: faeces | place: United Kingdom | collected 2010/2012 ...
CGAACCGATCACTATGATTTTCATACTCCTTTGTTTTTTAGTCTGTTACAAAGGTCGGGGTTATATGGACAGCTTAAGACGAGGTCGGTACGACTTTTTTTTGATAATTTGCAGTGAACTGATTCTCAACGGTTCATGCGGTGAAGACATACGGGTGCAAACACGGGTGTTCAGAAAAGTTCCAAAGACAGTTACGAGGGAAAACCGACCTCGGTTCTTTTGTTATATACAACGCTGATTATCAGTGTTTCTATAAGGAATAGAGTGCTTTACCGGTTCATGTTCTACTCGGAATTGCCGTTTTTCTTGTTTCGCTTCCACGTCTGCATACGTTTAAGCAGGGCCTCTTTCGCCTTGTCAAGCCACGGTGTCGGGTTGTTTCGGATTTTCATATCGCAGAATGTCCTCGAAAGGTTCATGTCGAGGTGTACGTTGAAAGCGTTGGAAATGTAGCTGGCAAGTTGCGTGAGTGGCACATTGCCGAAACAGCCTTTACTGTCGAGCAGGTAAATAAGTTCCGTCAGATCCGTCTTCGAGTCCTGCCATGTCGGACGCACGTCAGACAATGGCAGAACCATGTTCCGGAGGTTCGTGCTCTCCAGTGATTCCAATTCGCCCATAAGATAAACCGACAACATATCGTTGGCCAGGATTTTCGCCACCTTGAAATCCGCGTTTGTCGAAAACTGCGGGTCGAGTTCATAGTAGAAGGTTTCCAGGTATTGCTCCGTGTCGGTCTGCCCGCGCAGGAAATAGAGGCTGTCCAGGTGTGTAGCGCCGCTGCGGAAATAGCGGATAAAGTCGAGGCGTTTGTGTGTGTACCGACCCAGATCGTCCATCTCTGCCAGGAGGTACTCCTTCTGCGATTCGATACTCCCCACCGGACGGTTCATCTCAATATTGTAAATCTTCCGGTAATATATTAACCGGAAAAACAGGCGGGGCTTTATCTCCTTGAAAAACAATATTTCTTCCTCCTCGCTGGCGAACTCGTAAGAGATGATGAACTCTTTCAGACCCTTGAACGCATCGCCCAAAACGCGTGATGCCTCGATAGACTTGTTCAGTATGCTGTGATCGGAAGTCTCTATCTGGACGATTTTACGCTCGATCTCTTTCTGGAGTTTTTGTGCGAACCCTATCATTTCCATGGCTTTGAATCGTTACAAGTGAATTGACTGATAATTTGAAAGCAAAGCGGCGGACGGTTGCCGTACCGTCCGCCCCCCTGCGCTCTACATTTTATTAGGCTTGAACCAAGAATGACATGCTACATGAACAGTCCCCATCGTTAGTTCCCTTGCGTCTTTGGCTGATTTCCACTATTTTTCCCTCACGGGACGCACCGCGAAACCGCTGGTGCGACCGTTGTTGGCCGGCCAGATTGAAGTCCCGGTAAAGAATAGGCTATAGCCTTCATCATTCGAGAACGGAGAAGCCGCCCAGTAGTAGCCAGTGTCGCCAAGGAGGTTCACCGAGCCATTCTCCCGGTGGCGATAGCACAAAGCCGGAAAGAAGATCGTACCGCCCGCGGTGTCGTAACTTCCCTCGCCCGTCATCTTGTTACAATAGAACTCCCAACCGAAATTATCAGTATAATCGGTAGTGGAGGTATAGGGTGAATTGAATCGGGAGAGGAAGTAATTCCCGGAAACATAGTTGCCGTTATACGTAAAGCCTTTAAATGCGTCCTGCAAAGGCAGCTGGTAGCCGACAGGAGAAGGATCGTAAATTGTCTTAGGCCCCGAGATGTGCCAAAGATTGTTATAGGTCGTAGCGCTCCAATCTTGAGGCTTAGCGCTGCCATAATTGAAGAATACATGCGGTTTTTGGATGGATGTACCGATGGTAACTTTGCCTGTTCCCGACTTGTCGAAGCTATAGCTGCCGGAATAGAAGGTTTTGTCGACTGTGGAGCCGTTAACGTCACGTATAGCGCCCAGCATCGGATCCTTGCGTCCGAACTGGAAATAAGTCTGGTTACCGGAATTTACGACTGAATGTGATGCCTGGGTGAGCGTTATGACCTGTGTGGATCCGGTTTCCGCCTGCGTGAAGCGAACCTTCACGCTGCGGTCGTCGTAAGTAGTGGTTCCCGCATCGCACCAGCCGATGTTTGCTCCCATAAAGGTATATTGCGCCCCTTGATAATTGGTCACGACCTTGTCGCGCGGAGTCTTAACGGGATCGTAACGCTCCTCTACGGTCGGGTCGAGCCCCGGCACAAAATCCGTCACCCAGATATGCCAGCTCCACATGATACGGCTGTCCTTGTCACGCACGGCCACGATAGCGTTGCCCTGTTTGATCGTCGTTTGCGGCACGTCGAAGATCAGGTTGTGCTTGTCAAGCGAAAGTCTAACATTCGTCACCAGATTTTCCTCGTCCTGCCAAACAAGGACGGCATCGTCGGGCGTGCAATTTGCGTTGTTGTAGATATAGGGATTGCCAATGGCCATGTCGAGGTGATTGACGAATTTCTGCGGCGAGAAGAGATAGGCCGAGAAGTTTTCGTTCCCCTCCTTGATGGCGTTGCCGTAGACCAGCGGCAGGCTGTAGGAGCCCGGGGCGTTGATCGCGTAGCAGTTGGCCGTGTTCATCGCCGTCGTGCCACCCTTGGTCGAAAGGTCGTAGGTGCCGGATACAGGTGCCGCCGACTGTAAGACTTCGTTATGCGCATTGGAGGTCACCCCCTGTTGAGCCATGACCGTAGCCGGGAACGTCGTGGCAGACGTACCGCCGTTGCCGCTCGCGGTAAAAGCTGTGAGCCATTCCGGACGGGCGATCACGTTGTAGCCTCCGCTGCCGTCATCCTCGACAAATTCGGCGATCCAGGCCACCGGAACGGTTCGCGTAGCATCGCCCGGCCGGGAAACGGCGGCACAGCTGGTCACCGAATAATTTTCGCTGCCTCCGGCATAAGTAAAATCGGCCGGAGCCGTCACGATAAAAGTCGGAGTGATTACGATGCTCGACGTCGAAATCCGGTAAGTGACGGTTCTGCCCATCGGCCATTGGCTGCCTGCGATAGAGGCGGTTAAAGTTCGTTGTGTCGAAGTCAGGTCGTCCGTATAGACGACCTCGATCGAAGCGCCCGACGGAAGCGTCTGCGGCAACATCATGAAGGTCGCTGCGACAGGAGTGACCTCCTGGTTCGCAGCCCCGTCCACAGCAGCCGCAAGTGTCTGCGAAAAGTCTGTCGTAGCGCCGTAACCGTTCCACGAATCGGAACCCATCGTATGCGAACCGGAACCGTAAACACCCTTGAGCGTGATTTTCGTAATGCGCCCGGACATCATATCGTCGCCCGTAGTAAAGCGTACGGCAGTGAGCGCGTGAGCGAAACTCAACGGAGCCGCCGCAACGGTATTGCCGGCCATCCCGGAGGTAGCAGCGACCAGCAAATCCTGCTGGTCGGCGACGTCTGTCGGGATCGTGTAGGTGATCGACGGAGTACCGGCCGACGTCTTATCCGAAAGGACGATCCCTTGGCCGCCGTAGGGCGCGTAAGCGAAGAAACGGATGTTCTGACCGGATCCGGGCCAGTAATAGGAAGTCGTCCACTGGGACGCTTGGGTGACCTTGACATTGTACATGTAATCCGGCAGGCAGGAATCCTCGCTCCAAGTCCCCGTATAAACCGAAGCCAATACGCCGAACGAATCGTAAAAGTTGTCCGCTTCGACGAGTGATCCGCGGGTCTGCGGTTCGTCGATTTGCCCATTCGCACCTGTCACTTCGATCCCGTCGGCAATCATGGCGTGCAGGTACAACCCCTCGCCGCCGTCCGCGGCCTGCAGGGGTAGCACGCCCAGAAGGGAATCCCTCGGTGTCGTTGCTTCTGCCGGGCTACCCGCTGCCCGCGTGGCATGCCATTCCTTATCTTCGGATACCGAGAAGCGGATACCGGGCCCCGTGTGTACACTCGTTTGCAGGTCGTCCTGGCACGAGGCGAACAGGAGAACCGAAAACAACACCGGCAGGCTCCGGTTCCCGAGCCCCCGGTAGAAATTCTTTTTTACATCCATATTCATGTCTTTTAGTTATTATATCATGTTTCATTATCACTACAACTGGCCGGGGCTGCCGCGGGGGAGACTGCCGTTTTACAGTTCACCGCAGCCCCCGGCCTCCCCGGCAGGCTCGATGCCCCCGGGGGAAGAAAGGGCCCGCCTCTGGTTGATTCATTTCTTCCTGACCGCCTCCCGAAGGGTTTTCCCGGGGGAGAATTTCACGCTCTTCCGGGCCGGGATCGTGATAGCGGTACCCGTGGCCGGATTATGTCCCCGGCGGGCCTTGCATTCCTTGCTGAAGAAGGAGCCCACCCCGGGCCACGTGATTCTTTCTCCTTCCGCCATGCATATTTTCAGGATATCCCCGAAGGCGCTCATCGCCTTGGCGGCATCCGTGACGCGCAGCCCGCCCCTGGCGGCCACGGCTCTTATCAATTCCTGCTTGTTCATCGCTTTCGTTTTTTACTGTTCTTGTCTTATATTGTACGCGGGATTCTCGTGCCCGCGTGTTAGTGGCCGGAAGGAGACAGAGAAAGCCCCTTTCGAGGCTCTCTCCCCGAAACGTGTCGCGCGTGTGCCTCTTCACATACGACACGTTTATCCGGTTCAACCCCTTCCGACCCGTTGGCCCGGCCGTCCTGCGGCCGGAGGGTTTGTTACATGGTTATATCCTGCGCGCCTCCATCTGCCCAGTCGGTAACAGTAACCGTGAACTTGATCGGGCTGCCTTGGATATCCTCGCCCGGCTTGAAAGGATCCGTAGGATCCGAAGGAGTCGGCTTCTCGGGATCGACCTTACCGGCACCGGTCGAGAAATCCAGCGTATAAACGTACTTCTGACCGGGCTGCCAGTCGGTATCGATAGCTACTGCGACCCAGTCGTATTCGCCGACAGAGGTTACCGGATAGACGCGTGCACCGTCCTTGGTCGTGATGTTCACCTTCACGGCAAGGTAAGCGCCCTTGTTCGCGTTGGACTTGTCATTCTCGGCATCCCATGCCGTGAGCTTCTGCGGAAGAAGCATCGCGTTCCCGCCGTCGGCCATCAGACCCTGCGCGTCTGCCGCCAGCGTCTTCTCGGCGCCTTCATAGAGTACCTCGTAGTTCACCTTGTCCGTACCCAAGCTCCACGTGTTATTGGAGAAGTCGAAAGTCCCTTTTGATACCGGCTGCGCGATACGGACACCCTGAATCTTGTAAACATAGCCTTCGTTAGCGTTCTTGGCCTTGATCTCGATCTGGGAAAGTCGGTGCTCGAACGTCAGGGCGACACCTGCCGTCTCGTTGGTCTTGTTCCCCGTGGCATTGGCGGTCACGAAATCTTTTTGCTCCTGGATATTTGCTTTCGGCGAGAAATCGACGAGCGTCTTGGTCGTCGAGTTGATCGTCACGGCAGCGCCCAGATCTGCAGCCGAAGGAGAGTAAGCGTAGAACGAGAGGTCGCTGCCGTCGCTCGGCCAGTAATAGACGGGAGTGGAGGTGAAGAAAGCGTCGTTCTTCGTGAACTCCGCGTCGGTGAAGTAGTTGGCGTCGTTCTTGTCGATGGCCGTCACGACGATCTTGTCAAGGTTGGCCGTCGTCGTTTCAACGGCGCGGGTTCCCAACGCGGCGCGGAAGTCGATCGCGTTGCCATTGTTGATGCCCGTGGATTCGTCCTGCGAGCACGATGCCATGCCCATGGCGGCCACGGCAATGAAAAACAGTTTCTGTTTCATTTTAAAAAATATAAAAGGGTTAAACAATAAATGATATGACATCTTTCTGTCCATAACATGGACGATCATCACATTTTTAAATCTATCTCCACGGGCTTCCACGGCTCCACCTCGGGCTGGAAACCGCCGCCGTTGGTGATGGGCTTGGGCAACGGAAGCCCGTCCAGCACGATATGCACGTTACGGGGATCCGGCGCCGAGTGGATCTGCCCCGTCACGTCGTAGGTGTAATACCATTTGCTCCCGTCGGAGAGGACGGCGTAAACGGTCAGCTGGTGCGCCTTATCCACCGCGGGGGAGTGGCCGAAGGTGAGAAGGCCGCCCGTGACGACACTCTTTTCCCCGTTTTCCCCCTCGCCGACAGCAGCGTCGAACGGGATCGTGACACGCTCCCCCGTGAGGGCATCCGGCCCAGTGCCGGGCAACAAACCTCCCGCGAGGCCCGAGATCGAACCGCTGACACCAAAGACATATTTCAGGTTCTCGGCGTTGCGGATCTCGACCGTGTACCTGCAAACCGACTGTTCCGGGTAAAGCGTGATCCTCTGCCGAGCCGGGATATGTTTCAGCTCGATGCTTTCCGCGTGGTCGCTCCAAAGCATGTCCGGGGACAGCGCGACGCGCTCGTCTCCAGCCCCGTCAGCCCTCGGGGCACCCTCGGAACGCACGCCCAGGGCGGAAAGGCCTCCTAACAGCGGGCTCGTCTGGGTCGTCACCTCGAAAGTGCCCTTGCGTTCCGTGTTCCGGTAACCGATATTTTCGGTGTCGGAATTCAGGCACAGCGCCTCGTACTTTCCGATAGGAACGCGGATGGTGCCGCCGTCGCGACCCGTGAAATCATAACGCAACGCCTCGCCGTCATCCGGGAACAGGTAGAGCGACATGGAAGCCGGGGCGGCGTCGGGAGCGTTACGCCAGTCGAAGACCACCTCCACCTCCACCGCGTGCGCGTGGTCGAGGCACAGATCCTTGTGCTCGCAGGATGTCGCGGCGACAAGGAGTGCCGCCATTGTCACTGTATTCAATATATTTTTCATCGCTTGCCTCCTTTCTTCTCGTTGTAGTTACCCCGGCCGATCAGCCACACGAGGGAGATTTCCGCTTTCGTGGGGCCGAACCAGTGGCGCTGCCTGGTCTCTTTCCGGACATAATGATCGTCGACGGGGTCGTATGTATGGTATTCGCCGCCCCAGTAGCCCACGCCGATGACGAAATCCAGGTTCAGGCGACGGGCGACGGGCAGCGAGTAGCCGTATTCCAGGCCCACCGCGTAGTTCATCTTCTCCCAGAGCGTGCCGCCCGGCTTGCCGCCCATGTAACCCGTACCCCCGAGCTCGAAGTCGTACGTGAACAACTGCCCGTAGAGTCCGAGGTGATGCCCCGTAAGCGGTTTTTCGGCCGCGCGACGGCCGAAGTATTTGCGGATCTCCAGCTCCCCGCCGTAGAGGCGCCAGTAATTATGGCGCTTATTGCTGTTCCACCACGCGTACATCCAGTTGCCGCCCAGCGACCAGCCGCGGCCCAGGTAGAACTCCGCACCGATATTGGGCACCAGGGCCACGTCGTAAAGCAGGTTCGTTTTCAGTGCCATGTAGAAAGGTTTGCGAGACGGAACAACGGGGCCGGGTACGACCACCGTGTCGCGTCGAACGACCTCCACCGTGTCCCGATGCTCGGCGACAACGGTATCGCACGACGGGACGACAGGTTCGGGGCTGGGTGCCTCCACCTCTCCGGTCTCGAAGACGACCTGCACTCCCGAGGCGCGCAGTTCCGGGAAGAAACGCTCTTCCATGTAATGCCACGGCTGTCCGCCGTGCAGCATGCCCAGCTGACGCTGGCGGCTATCCACGACCTCGCCCTCACGGAGCACGAATTCGGGCGTATGATACAGTATCTCCAACACTTCGTCCCGGTTAGGCATATCCGAGGATTCGACCAGGGCGGCGAGCCCTTCCCAGTTCACGCCACGGGATTCGACATCGAAAGCGTAACCTTCCAGAGAAACCCGCTTTTCCAGGTACGACCGGATAGCCGCGGAACGGCGTTCCGACAAGCTCCTGTTGATTTCAGAGGAACCCTCAGGGGAAGCCCCGGAAACGACGCGAACCGATCGAATCTGGAGGGCGGTATCACCCCGAAACGAGGACAGACGGCGGGAGAACGAGTCCAGGCGGGAGCCGTTGTCCCGGAACAAGGAATCCAAACTCGCGTGACCCTGGCGGAAATAAACCTTGACGCCGACCGTGTCACGCGGTATCGACTCCCGGGCCATCGACGGCCCGGGGGCCAATAGCAAGAAAAATGGCAAGAAAAGTAATTTGTTTCTCATGCAATTAAAAATTTTACAATCCCCGGGGATAACCTGAACAGACACGTGTTATCCCCGTCCATACTTTTATTACAAACACCTGAAAACGAAAGGACAGAACAGACACGACCGGAGCGATTCACTTTTTATCCTTCGTTTTTTAGTTAAACCATTATTGTTTTGATTAATACTTGGTTATGATTCGACTAAAAGAGCATGACGCTCTATTACTCAATATTTTGCGTGAAATGCTTTGCTACTTCGAATAAATGTGGTATTTTTGCCCCGCAAAACGAACGATTTATCGTGCAAATAAATAGGGTGATTATACCTTTCAATTGTCGGGAAAAGGCAATTTCGTGCTTTTTTAATTTTTCCGACTATGGTAGTAGCTTATTTAAGGGTCAGTACAGGAAGGCAAACGCTGACCAACCAACGACACGAGATCGCGAGGTTTGCCGGGAGTAAAAACATGGTGGTGGATTGCTGGGTCACGGAGGTCGTGAGCGGCAGGAAGAAAAGATACGACCGAAAACTGGGGGAGACAGTAAAGCGCTTGCGGGCGGGAGACACGTTGATCGTGACCGAACTTTCCAGGTTAAGCCGCACGCTTACAGATATCATGGTGATCGTGGGGGAACTGCTCGAGAAAGGAGTGCACCTGCATAGTACCAAAGATCGCTATTCTTTTGATGATACCATTAACAGTAAGGTGTTGTGTTTCGCGTTCGGACTGGTGGCCGAGATCGAGCGAAACCTTATATCCGCTCGCACCAAAGAGGCTCTGGCGGCACGACGCGAGCAGGGCGTCATACTCGGGCGAAGGAAGGGAAGCTATACCAAGCTCCAACGCCTGATCAACGCGGGGGAAGAAATAGCCAGCCTGTTAAATGACGGGAGAAGCATCGCCATGATATGCGAGCGGTACAAGGTGGCACGAAACACGTTCGATCGTTTCAGGGCGATATTTCTGCAATTTACGGTAAGAGAGGGCAAACGAAACTACAGTTTCGATCCCGAAAACCGGACAAACGCGTGAAATACTATATTAACTATGGGGAACGGATCCGACACGCAATAACCAAAATATCATGTGAAAGTCTCTCTTGCCATGCCGAACGGGTGCAGTCAACATAAAAAACGTTCGGCAGGGCAAAAGATTTTCATTCTGATAAAAAACTCCTTGAAGCAGAATATCGTGTAATTTAACCAAAGAAAAAGAAAACTCCCGGTTAACGTTTCCGTTTTTATCGATTGTACTATTGTGTTTTCTGTTTGTATTACGTACTTTTGCTCACAATTAAGAGTTATTTGACAGTATTGAGAAATGCAGTGCTTCCAAACTCTTTCTAATTTCTTATCTGTTGCCATTTCTCGTGCAAGCTCCTCGCAATCTATTAGTATTCAACCAAATAAATCACAGTCGCATCTAAGATTCGAGGCAAAAATGAAAATAAACCGCGTTATTTCTGATTTTTACCTGAAATAATATTATATTTGCAAACAAATAAGAGTTGTTTGACAGCATGAGAAATATAGTGTATCAAAGCACTTTACCAATTTCTTATCCGTTGCCTATTCTCATGCGAGTTTCTTTTAATCTATTTGTAGTCAATTAAATACCTTCAGACTACATCAAATATACGAAAAAAGGAGCACAAACAGGCTCCTTTTTAATAGTATTTCAGTTTTTATTAACTCAGTTCGCTAACCAGCTCTTCGGGGGTAATCAATTTCTGCTCTCCCGTCTCCATATTCTTCAAGGTTACCTTGCCCTCATTCATCTCGTTTTCTCCCACCAAAGCAACAAACGGAATCATCTTGGAGTTGGCATAACCCATCTGCTTCTTCATCTTGCTGGAATCGGGAAAGATTTCAGCACGGATACCTGCCGCACGTACCTGGGTAAGCACATTCATAGAGAAGGCGGCTTCTTTCTCACCGAAATTGATAAACAGAAGCTGCGTACCGTTCACCGCTTCTTTCGGATAAAGTTCAAGCTGGTTCAGCACATCGAATATGCGGTCTGCACCAAACGAAATGCCTACTCCCGAAACACCTGCCATGCCGAATACACCGGTCAAGTTGTCATAACGACCACCACCGGTAATGCTGCCAATCTGCACATCCAGTGCCTTTACTTCAAAAATAGCACCCGTATAATAGTTCAAGCCGCGAGCCAGCGTCAGGTCAAGCTCGATTTCGTTCTTCAAACCAAGCGCGGAAAGCGTATTCAAGATAAACTCACTCTCTTCCACACCCTTCAAGCCCTCTTCGCTGGCAGAAAGCACCTGCTTCAGTGTAGCGAGTTTCTCTTCGTTACTACCGCTCAACAAAATGATAGGCTGCAACTTGGCAACAGCCTCATCACTGATACCCTTCTCTTTCAGTTCAGCGTTGACATTGTCCAGCCCTATCTTGTCCAGTTTGTCAATCGCTACGGTAATGTCCACTATCTTATCGGACTCACCGATAATCTCGGCAATGCCGCTCAATATCTTGCGGTTGTTGATTTTAATGCATACACGGATGCCGAAGCGCGTAAATACGGTATCGACTATCTGCATCAGTTCCACTTCATTCAGCAAGGAGTCGCTGCCCACCACATCGGCATCGCATTGATAGAACTCACGATAACGCCCCTTCTGCGGACGGTCGGCACGCCACACTGGCTGAATCTGGTAACGCTTGAAAGGGAACGTGATTTCATCCCTGTGCATCACGACATAACGGGCAAAAGGTACGGTAAGGTCATAGCGCAGACCTTTCTCACAAAACTTGCTTGCGAGCTTCGCGGCATTACGGCTCAACAGTTCCTCGTCTGTCAGACCGGAAAAGTAATCACCCGAATTCTGTATCTTGAACAACAGTTTATCGCCTTCTTCACCATACTTCCCCATTAAGGTGGAAAGCATTTCCATGGAAGGAGTCTCTATCTGCTGGAAACCATAAAGATGATAAACATCACGAATCGTATTGAATATATAGTTACGCTTCGCCATTTCTACGGGCGAAAAATCGCGGGTTCCTTTGGGAATACTTGGTTTTGCTGCCATAATCGTATCAATCATTTATAAAATCAGATGACAAAGTTACGGTATTTTATTGATTAAGAAAAAAAATGCTTTCTCCATTTAGCATGAAGAAAGCATTTTTCTATTTCTACGGAACAGAACGTTCTTATTCTCTGCGTCCCATGAATATCATTATGTAGTAAACAAGCGTTGCCAATGAACCGAGCGCAGCTACCACATACGTATAAGCCGCCGAACGAAGCGCGTCTTCCGCCTGTGTATGATTGCGGGCATTCGTAATGCCGGAACTGCTCAACCATACCAATGCACGCTTGCTCGCATTGATTTCCACCGGAAGGGTGATGAAGCTGAACAGTGTAGTCATGGCAAACAGGATGATACCTGCCAGCAGCAACTGCGGAAAAGTGTTCAGCATCAGGATACCACCCAACAGTACCCACGTCATAATGTTGGAAGCGAACGAAACCACAGGCACCAGCTTGCTGCGCATCGTAAGCGGTGCATAGGCGCGTGCATGCTGCACGGCATGTCCGCACTCATGGGCGGCAACGGCTGCTGCCATAATGCTGTTGCTGTTATAAACGCTTTCGCTAAGGTTTACGGTCTTATTGGCAGGGTTGTAATGGTCTGTCAAGTGTCCCGGAGTATGTGTTACGGTTACATCGTAGATGCCGTTATCGTGCAGCATCTTCAAAGCCACATCGGCTCCCGTCATTCCGTTGCCGGTGGGGATTTTAGAATATTTCTTGAATTTACTCTGCAGGTTCATCTGTACCAGCCAACTGACCACAGCCACCCCGATAAAGATAATCCATTGCATGCCTATCATTCCTGTTCCCATAATTTTCTTCTTTTAATAATAAATAAATGAATAATGTGTCGTTTCTGTTTGTATAACAAATTGTCTGCCAAAAATAAAGGGAAACTGCGAGCTATCTCCCGGTTCTCCCTATCTTTTAGGAAGAATTAAAGATTTACCGACATAACGGTTACAGTTTTAGCAATTCACCGGCAGCAGGCTACTCTTCCAGGTGCAGTTCGATGACTTTGTCAATATCTGTCGGGACTTCGGAAAGATAAAGCATGACACCATCCCGGCATTTCTGTATTTTCAGCGGCTGGCGGTCGGTATAACCTACAGCCTTCTTCACGCGCTTTCCATCCAAAGGCAGGAAAAGCGCTTTATCCTGCAAATCCAGAATATGCACATACAGCTTATTTCCCTTCTGCGTTGTCACTCCCCAAGGGTGAGGAGCCACACAGCCGCCACGTGTTCCGTAAATAGTTTCACCGTACACTTTCATCCACTCTCCCATCTCTACCAGTCGCTCCATGGCAACAGCCGGCAGTTCGCCATCGGGCTGCGGACCTATATTCATCAGGAGATTGGCATCCTTACCGGCTGCTTTCACCAGATAGTGAATCAAAGTTTTTGCCGGCTTATAGTTTTGGTCTGTAATCTTATATCCCCACATGCCATTCATTGTCTCGCACGTTTCCAATGGCAAGTTACTGACACCTTGTCCGGAAAGTCCCGCCTTATTCTCACCGGGCAAATCACGCTCAAAAATCTGTATATCTTCTCCCTCGAAAGGTGTCCGGTGATGATTATTACCAATCAGACAGGCAGGTTGCAGGCGGTGTATCAACGCATATTGTCCGGGTAACTGCCAATCAAAACCGGGATTCCGGTCCTGATCCCACCAGCCGTCGAACCATATTGCGCCTATTTTCCCGTAACCGGTCAGCAACTCCGTCAACTGGTTATTCATAAAAGCGTAATAGCTGTTCCAGTCTCCCGAAGGATCCGGACGCCCGGTTCCACGCCCCGTACGCCCCTGCGGAGCATCCTCTCGATACCAGTCTATATGTGAATAATACAGATGCAGGCGAATCCCCTGCTTATGACATTCATCCGCCAATTCTTTCAGTACATCCCGCCTGAAAGGAGTGGCGTCCACAATATTATAATCGGAATAACGGGTATGAAACATGGAAAAGCCCTCGTGATGCCGCGAAGTGAAACAAATATATTTTGCTCCGGAAGCCTTGATAGCCGCCACCCACTTGGCTGCATTGAACCTGGAAGGATAAAATCCGCCCGCCAATTTGGCATATTCTTTATAATTCAGGTTATTATTGGTCATGGTCCATTCTCCGGTTGCCAACATGCAGTACAGCCCCCAATGGAGGAAAATGCCGAATTTGCTGTCCCTGAACTCCTGGCGCGACTGTAAGTTTTCTGCCGTAGGCTGATAAGGTTGCGACCTCCCGGAAGAGCAGAGAGAGAGCAGAAGCAATAAAGAGATAATACGTGTTTTCATGGTAATAAATAAAAAAAGTACGGGTTACCCGAATTTATACAGTCCGTTATCGAAGCCACAAAATTCGCGTAACCCGTACGTAAGGTTGTCTATTTGTCAATCTATGTTATTCCTCCGTATAGCGTTCGATGGTTTGTTCGCGGTCGGGACCTACAGATACAATCTTCACAGGCACACCGAGCTGTTCTTCCAGGAACGACAGATAAGCATTGAATTCTTCGGGGAATTCGTCTTCGCTCTGCATCTTTGTCATATCCGTCTGCCAGCCGGGCAATTCCACGTACACCGGTTCCACGCCTTCGATATCGAACGGGAAGTAATCGATTTCCTCACCGTTGACCTTATATGCCACACAGGCTTTGATTGTTTCGAATGAGTCGAGTACATCGCTCTTCATCATGATGAGCTTGGTTACGCCGTCTACCATAATGGCATATTTCAAGGCTACCAGGTCAATCCATCCGCAACGGCGCTTACGTCCGGTTACCGAACCGAATTCATGTCCCAGCGTACAAATCTGGTCACCGGTCTTGTCGAACAGTTCCGTCGGGAACGGACCCGCACCCACACGCGTACAATATGCCTTGAAGATACCGTACACTTCGCCAATCTTATTGGGAGCTATGCCCAAGCCCGTGCAGGCTCCTGCACAAATGGTATTGGAAGAAGTGACAAACGGATAAGAACCGAAATCAATATCGAGCATCGTACCTTGCGCACCTTCGCACAAAACAGACTTGCCGTCCGACAGCAGACCGTTTATTTCATGTTCGCTGTCCACAAACTTGAACTGCTTCAGGTATTCGATACCCTTGAACCATGCCTTTTCCAGTTCGCTCAAATCATATTCGTAATTCAAGCCTTTCAGGATTTGTTCGTGACGGGCTTTGGCAGCAGCATACTTCTTGTCGAAATCGTGCAGGATATCACCTACACGTACACCGTTGCGGCTAATCTTGTCTGTATAGGTAGGACCGATGCCCTTGCCGGTAGTTCCCACTTTGGCATCTCCTTTTGCAGCTTCATAGGCAGCATCCAGAATGCGGTGCGTGGGCAGGATGAGGTGTGCTTTCTTGGAAATATGCAAGCGTTCCTTCAAATTATGACCGGATGCTTCCAATGCTTCCGCTTCCGCCTTGAACAGCGCCGGGTCGAGCACTACACCGTTACCGATGATATTCACCTTATCACCCTGGAAGATTCCCGAAGGAATGGAACGGAGCACATATTTCTGACCTTCAAACTCCAATGTATGGCCGGCGTTCGGGCCGCCTTGAAAACGTGCCACTACATCGTATCTCGGAGTTAATACATCAACGACTTTGCCTTTGCCTTCGTCGCCCCATTGTAATCCTAATAGAATGTCTACTTTCATTTCTCTTTCTTATGGTTATTATTTTTCTTCTTTCTTTTGTTTGCGCGGTCGCACTTGCTACACAAGCCGTACATGTACAGCGAATAATGCGTCAAGTTAAAGCGGCTCAATCTGGTATTCTCAATGGCGTGCTGCAATTCCTCGTTCTGGAATTCGGTAACCTTGCCGCACTGCGTGCAGATTTGGTGATGATGCGTATCACGGTTATAGCATTTTTCGTATTGAGAGGAATTTCCGAACTGATGCTTGATAACCAGCCGGGCATTGATAAGCAATATGATGGTGTTGTACAGCGTCGCACGGCTCACTCTGAAATTCTCTTGGTCTGCCATCAGCGAATAAAGCGTGTCAACATCGAAATGGCCGTCTATGGAATAAATAGTGTCGAGTATGGCATAGCGTTCGGGAGTCTTGCGATGCCCGTTCATATTGAGATATTCGGTGAATATCTGTCTAACCGTATCTTTCACGTTCTGACTTTCCATTTAAAGGCGCAGTTTTTTAACAGCCAACAAAGTTAAGCCTTTTTTGCGGAAAGCAAACAAAAAAAGAAAAATTAATGATGAGAATGGTAAAGTAGCCGGCACTCTATCACTTTACCGTTTTATCATAACGCTACCTCTTCCTTTACCAGATTGTAAAGCAGCCGTTCTGTCTCCGAAGAGGAATCTCCCATGCCTTCTACCCTGCGGCAAACCTGAAACGCATTTTCCTCGCTGTGCTGCATGAAACGGCGGATAGCGGTCAGCGCGGCATTGCGCACATGATAAGAGCCTGAGAGGAACGCCGATATTGCCTGGTCAAGGAATTCATTCTCCACCCGTTCGTTCATATCACCTTTTTTCATTAACAGCCGGGCAATGGTAAGGAAACCGCAGACCTGCATATATTCATCTTCAGCGGCAATCCAGTGAAAAGACTTCGCAGGAGCATACGGAAGATGCTGAAAAAGGTTCATACAGGTAAGTTCCGCAATCTCGATGTTCCGGATGTTCTCCACCCATATGTCCGCTATTTCGGGCAAGAAGCTGTCGACAGGCTGGAGCAATCCCGCCAATATTTTACATTCGCGAATATCTTCTTTCCAAAGTGCCTGCGCCAAGGCATGATCTTTCCCGTAAGCAGAAGCAATACTTTTAATACGGGGCAGTTCCACGCCGAAGTTAAGTTTGTAGACCAAACCTTTCTCACGCATACTTTGAGACACAGCCCCATTCATGGAGAGGCGGAGCTGGGTTTTTATTTCTTTGAGTTGTTCTTTTAGTTCCATTAGTTTCAGAAATGAGAGTTCCGGTTATCACCTGAGGCAAAAAGCCTTTTATCTTAAAAGAGGTGTGTCAAAATGCACCTGATGATTTTTTTAGGCACGGATTACGCGGAATGCACGGATTTACTTTATCCTTTTTTCCGTTTCCGTGAAATCCGTGTAATCCGTGCCTAAAAGAAAACAATAAAATCTCTAAATTACCATTCAATCGTTCACTGAAGGCAATGCCGAGTAGTCCTTGCTATAACGCAGCATCTGTTCGGCATACCCTTCATCATAAGTCACCTTCACATCGGTTATGTTGCCGTCCGCATCCGTCACAGCCTCATACTTCGGGTTGACAAAGCCCTTATACGGAGCCAGGTTCAGCTTCTTGTAACGTTCCAATACTTCCGCGTGCAGTTCCGGGTCTACTTTTACGGCATAGGACTCTACCAGCTCACGGGCTGCGTCATAGTCGCCCGTGGACTTGATACGCTGTATTTCGGCAAGCAGTTCGCCAAACAGTTCCCGTACCTTTTCATAATCATTGATTACGACATAAGTCTTTCCGTCCTTCTTCACCAGTTCCACCACTTTGTCGGCAGCGCCCTTTTCATATACCCAACGGGCTATGAGCTGGCGGTTGCGCATATGTGCCTCTTCCACGTTGTTTCCCGGTTCGATACGCACAAGCTGTGTCATCAGGCCGTTCATCAGATAGGTATAGAATTGGGCCTTGTAGGCATCCGCACTCGGAGTCAGCCCCAGTTCCACCAGTTTCGGATCGGCCACATAATACAGTCCGAACAGGTCGGCACGCGCCTCTTCGATAGTAGAGCCGTAAGCCTTCAGCGCATCGGGGTCTACGCCCGGAAGCAGTTTGCCGGAACCATGTCCCAGACACTCATGCAGGTCGGTATGCAGTTCATCGGTCGTATCGGCATATTTGTCTATCAATTGCAGTTCGGCATCGCTATATACAAACTCTTCGTTGAAGCCGTTGCCATGGGCCGCCTTGTTGTAGGCATCCGTTATATTGCCAATCGTTACGGATTTGGAGCCGTGATGGCTGCGGATCCAGTTGGCATTGGGCAGGTTGATACCGATAGCCGTCGAAGGATAGAGGTCGCCCGCCAGAATAGCGGCAGTGATTACCTTGGCTGAAACACCTTTCACCTTCTCTTTCTTGAACTGCTTTTCCACCGGAGAGTGGTCTTCGAACCATTGCGCATTGCTGCTGATAATCTCCGTGCGGCGGGTAGCTTCCAAATCCTTGAAGTTCACCAAAGATTCCCAGCTTGCCTTCATGCCCAACGGGTCGCCGTAGCTTTCGGTGAATCCGTTTACGAAGTCGATGCGGGAATCCAAATCCTTTACCCACAGAATGGCATAATCATCAAAGGTCTTTAAGTCACCTGTTTCATAAAACTCTATCAGCTTGGCTATAACCGCTTTCTGTTCAGGGTTCTCGGCCACGCCTTCCGCTTTCTTCAGCCAATACACAATCTTCCCGATGGCCGCACCGTACAAGCCCCCCACTTTCCACACTTTTTCCTGAATCTTGCCGTTCTCTTTCACCAGGCGGCTGTTCAATCCGTAAGAAACCGGCGTTTCATCCTTAGGGTCTTTCATGGCGCTGTAAAAGGCTTCGGCTTCCTGCTGCGTCACCCCGTCATAATAATTACATGCCGAGGTCAGCACCAAATCCTCACCGGCAGCCTGGTTCACACGCTTCGGCATTACTTTGGGGTCGAAGATAACGGGAGCCACCTCTTCATAAAGCTGCTCCACCGTCTGCCCTTCTGCAAGCGGCAGTGTAGCGGCGTCCACGCTTAAAAGGGCTTGCCTGAAGAATTCGGGAGTAAAGCCCGGTACGAACTTCTCGCAGCCGTAATGATGATGAATGCCGTTGGAGAACCATACCCGTTTCAGGTACACTTCCATAGCCTTGAAGTCTGCCGCAGTCTTGTCGCCGGTATAGCCCGTATAGACGGCTTCCAGCATCCGGCGGATTCTGAGGTTGTATTTCCCGTTCTGGTCGAACAGGATGTCACGTCCCTGCAAAGCGGCTTCCGTGAGGTAATAAACTAATTCTTTCTGTTTGAGAGACAAGTTCTCAAACTCCGGTACGCGATAGCGTAAAATCTGTAAGTCTGCAAATTGTTCCACTGTATAATCAAATTTTTCTGCCTTGGCAGTAGTTTTCGGTGCTCCGCCGCAAGCTGTCAGCAAGGACGCGGCAACCATTACGGAAATCAGTTGTTTTTTCATGCGTGTTTGGAAAAGATTGATTAGTATTAAAATAACAAAAGGAAGTATTCCGGAGCACATGGCTCGGAATATTTCCTTTTATAAGTTCAGTTTTACTGCATTATTTACCTTTCACTGCATTTTTCTTACGATAACCGTTAGGAGTTTCTCCTACATTTTTATAAAATGCAGCATAAAAAGACTGACGATTGGCAAAGCCTACCATCGTGCTGATTTCCTCAACATTCTTGTCAGCATATCTCTTATCTGTCAATAAATGCAAAGCGTCTTTCACTCTGTACTCATTCAACAAACAAGAATAATTCATGCCGAAACGGGAGTTCACCACTGCCGACAAATAACGGGTATTGGTCTGCAGTTCTTTCGCCAAATCCTTAGCAGAGTAATTGGGGTCTCTGTACTTCTTCTGCACGACAATGATATTCAATATCCTGTCGTACAGCTCGTCTGCCAGTTCCGGCCGTATCAAGGAACGGTAGGCAGCCTTCTTTTCTTTCTTTTCGCGCAGGTTATAGGGATGCTTCTTTGTAGCCTCCTCCTGTGCATTCTTTTCTAAATCACTCATTAAATTAACTGGTTAGGGTTGTTTAAATACGGAAATCCAAAGGAGCTTCCCTTAGATTACACAAAAGTCTAACATTTTTTTTTAATACGCAACTTTTCCCGTACATATTTTTAATATACAAACAACGAAAAAGCTTGAAAAGAAGCAGGATACGTTTAATTACAAGCTTATTTAACACAACTGCTTCATTATTAAGTTATTTGACTGAACGCCACTTCCTTTTGCATTTTATGCAAGAATTAACGTACCTTTGTCCCCTGATAAAAAGATACCGGCACTGCTTATGCTACAAACGCTTAAAACATACTTCGGATACGACAGTTTCCGTCCCCTTCAGGAAGAGATTATCCGTCACATTCTGGACGGAAACGACGCACTTGTGTTAATGCCCACCGGCGGTGGAAAATCAATATGCTACCAGCTTCCCGCCCTGCTGCGCGAAGGAACCGCGGTAGTCGTTTCGCCGCTCATCTCGCTGATGAAGGACCAGGTAGAGGCATTATGCGCCAACGGCATCAGCGCCGGTGCGCTGAACAGCAGCAATGACGAAACGGAAAATGCTGCCCTGCGCCGTGCCTGCATGGAAGGCAGACTGAAACTGCTGTATATCTCGCCCGAAAAGCTGCTTGCAGAAGCCAATTATCTCCTGCGGGACATGCACATCTCGCTTTTCGCCATCGACGAAGCGCACTGCATCTCGCAATGGGGACATGACTTCCGGCCTGAATACGCACAGATGGGGATTCTGCACCAGCAGTTCCCGCACGTGCCCATCATCGCCCTGACCGCCACCGCCGACAAAATCACGCGCGAAGATATCATCAGGCAGCTTCACCTGAACCATCCCCGGACGTTCATCTCCTCGTTCGACCGTCCCAACCTGAGCCTCACCGTAAAACGGTGCTACCAGCAGAAGGAAAAATCCAAGACAATTCTTGACTTCATAGCCCGCCATCCCGGAGAAAGCGGCATCATCTATTGCATGAGCCGTAGCAAGACGGAATCCGTGGCGCAGATGCTCCAGAAGCAGGGTATCCGCACCGCCGTCTACCATGCCGGCCTCTCCCCCTCCCTCAGGGACGAAGCGCAGGACGATTTCATCAACGACCGCGTGCAGGTAGTGTGCGCCACCATCGCTTTCGGCATGGGTATAGACAAGAGTAACGTTCGTTGGGTTATTCATTATAATTTACCAAAGAGCATCGAGAGTTTCTACCAGGAGATAGGACGTGCCGGCAGAGACGGACTGCCCAGTGACACGCTACTGTTCTACTCGCTTGCAGACCTGATTTTGCTTACCAAATTCGCTACCGAGAGCGGACAGCAGAACATCAACCTGGAGAAACTGCAACGCATGCAGCAATACGCCGAATCCGACATCTGCCGACGCCGCATATTGTTAAGTTATTTTGGAGAAATAGCAGATCATGACTGCGGTAATTGCGACGTCTGCAAGAACCCGCCCGAACGCTTTGACGGAACTGTCATCGTACAAAAAGCCCTGAGCGCCATTGTCCGCACAGACCAGCAAATCGGTACAGGCGTTTTAGTGGATATTCTCAGAGGAAACATGTCGCCCGAAGTCGTAGGCAAAGGCTATCAGCAACTGAAAACCTTTGCCGCCGGACGTGATGTTCCCGCCCGCGACTGGCATGATTATTTATTACAAATGCTGCAACTCGGATACTTCGAGATTGCCTACAACGAAAATAATCATCTGAAAATAACTTCCGCAGGAAGCGATGTCCTCTTCGGCAGAGCCACCGCCCGATTGGTAGTGATACGCCGGGAAGAAACAAACGAAACCAAACGTGGCAGAAAACGCAAAGCAACCGTCCCCGCCCAAGAGCTACCCTTAGGACTTCCCAATACAGAGAACGAAGCCCTCTTTGAAGCATTGCGCAAATTAAGAAAACGTCTTGCCGATGAAGAGGCCCTGCCTGCCTATATCGTCCTGTCCGACAAGGTTCTCCACTTGCTTAGCACCTCACGCCCCACCAATCTCGAAGAGTTCGGCAACATCAGCGGCATCGGAGAACACAAAAAAAAGAAATACGGCAAAGAATTTATCAACCTAATACGAAAATATAGTGATTAGTGATTAGCGATTAAGGATTAGTGGTGAGCAGTGAGTGTTTTGCGATTAGCAATTAACTGTTTATTGTACATAACTTAATCACTAACCACTAAACGCTAATCACTAACCACTACCCCCTATTTCCCCGTTTGTTGTAAGAAGTTGCGTAAATCAGATTGCGGTACTCCTAACGATATGGCTTTCTCGAAATCGCGTTTGGCAAGTTCTTTCTTTTTTTGGGCGAGGTAGATTTCGCCGCGCATCAGGTATATTTCAGGCTGCGAGCTATCCAGGCTTATCGCCTCTTCCAGGTCTACCAATGCCATATCTGTATGGTGCAAGTCTTTTTCTACTCCGGCACGAGCCACATAAAGCATGGCATATTGGGAAGGAGACAACTGCCGGTTCTCTCCTTTGGCGGCAATCATAGTGTTCAATAGCCTCAGTGCTTCTTCGTATTTTCCCTCTCTTTGCTCTAAAGTAGCCAAGCCGAGACGGCCGTTGTAGCTGGTAGGATTCACTTTCAACAAGCGTTCGTAATCCGCCTTTGCCATTTTATAGTCACGCTGCTGCATATAAATATAAGCGCGCATCAGCAGGGCTTCTTCGTTGTCTTTCTCCAAATCCAGCACCAGCAAATAGTCGGCTTGTGCTAGGTTGTTGCGCCCCAGTTCCATATAAATGGTCGCACGGTTCAGCAAGATAGGCACTGCCCGCGGGGCGATATTCAGGGCGAAGTTATAGGACTCCAAAGCCTTTTCGTACTTCCGCTGGCGGCGTTGTATCGTACCGAGGTTGGAGAACAGAAGGGCGTTATGAGGATTCGCAGGCTCCAGCTTCAAGGCTCTGCGGATGTACGTTTCCGCCTGCGGCAGACTATCCTGCTCCGTATAAGTTACGGCACGGTCGCAAAGTTCCTGATAGGTTTGCCCGAATGCAGGCATACCGCTTGCCAATAAACATACTGCGAGAAAAATCAGTTTCTTCATACTTATGATTCTAAATTTATTAATGCACCCGTACCGGTTTCACCAGCCGGTACAGGAAGTACCAAGCAAGGGTACAAAGAATATCAGGCGGTGGTACGGACAGTACCAAGCGCTGGTACAAAGAGTACCAAAGGATGGTACGGGCAATACCAAGCGACGGTACAAGTGCTACCACCCGTCGGTATGACCGCTACCACCGGGTGAAACAAACGTCCGTCCCCGGCATTTAATCCAAAGGATAGGTGTCAAAAGCAAACAACTCCGTAGAGAGATACCTCTCTCCCGTATCAGGCAGCAAGGCCACCACCGTTTTGTCGGCAAATTCGGGACGCACCGCCAGCAGACGTGCCGCATAGACAGCCGCTCCGGAAGATATTCCCGCCAGCAGTCCCTCGGTGGATGCCAGTTCGCGTCCGGCACGAATGGCTTCATCATCCGGCACGGGAATCACCTCATCCACTACCGAAGCATCGTAAAGGGCCGGAATAAAGTTTGCCCCGATGCCCTGTATGCGGTGAGGCGCGTCCTCGCCCCCCTCAAGCACAGGAGACGATGCAGGTTCTACGGCCACAATGTAGACATTCGGATTATGCCTTTTCAAGGCGCGCGCCACACCGCAAATCGTGCCGCCTGTACCTACTCCCGCTACAAATACGTCCACTTGTCCGTCCGTATCCGTCCAGATTTCCTCGCCCGTAGTAAGTTCGTGTATCCGGGCGTTGGAAGGGTTCTCGAACTGTTGCAGAATCACGGCGCCGGGTATCTTGTTCCTCAGTTCCTGCGCCTTGGCAATAGAACCCGCCATGCCTGCCAGTCCGTCCGTCAGCACGATTTCCGCTCCGAGGGCTTTCAGCAGGTTGCGGCGTTCGATGCTCATGGTTTCGGGCATGGTCAGTATCAGATGATAGCCTTTAATGGTAGCCACCATTGCCAGCCCTACTCCCGTATTGCCGCTGGTAGGCTCTATAATGGTGGCGCCGGGCTTCAACGCTCCGCGCGCTTCGGCATCCTCGATCATCGCCAGCCCTACGCGGTCTTTTACGCTGCCTGCGGGATTAAAGGACTCCAGTTTGGCAACCACCTCCCGTTGCAATCCGTACTTCCGGCTGTACCCCGCCAGTTTCATCAGCGGCGTACCGCCGATAAGTTCCGTCAAGTTATTCGCTATTTTCGCCATAATTCGTCCGAGTTTATACAGAATAAGACACAAATGAGGAGACACACCAAAAGCAGGCTCGCTATCGCCGTACTCTTGACGCATCTCCTCGCAAAGGTAGGAAAAAAACGTTTCGCCCTTTCTTTCCTTAATAAAGATTAGTGTTTGATATAGTCCACAATCCACGCACCCACTTCTTTCGTGCCGTATTTGCCGCCGCCTTCCACCTGGATTTCCGGGGTACGGATATTGGCGTCGAGCGAAGCATCCACCGCCTTGCGGATAAGCGCGCCTTCTTCCTTCAGGTCGAAATACTCAAACAGCATGGCTACGGAAAGAATCTGTGCCAGCGGGTTGGCTATGTTCAGGCCCTTAGCCTGCGGCCATGAGCCGTGAATAGGCTCGAACACCGGCGTGCTTTCGCCCGTGGAAGCCGAAGGAAGCAAGCCCATGGAGCCGCTGATGCAGGAGCCTTCATCGGTCAGAATATCGCCGAAGGTATTCTCGGTCACCATCACGTCGAAGAACTTCGGTTCCTGAATCATGCGCATGGCGGCGTTGTCCACGTACATATAGTCGGTGGTGACTTCCGGATAGTCCGGGGCCATTTCCTGCGCAATCTGTCTCCACAGGCGCGAAGAGGCAAGTACATTCGCCTTGTCCACTACCGTAAGGTGCTTGTTGCGCTTCATGGCATACTCAAAGCCCACTTTCAGGATGCGTTCAATCTCCGGACGGGTATACATATTGGTGTCGTAGGCCTTGTCGTTGTCCTGATACTTCTCACCGAAATACATACCGCCCGTCAGTTCGCGGATGCAGATGAAGTCCGCACCGTCCACCAGTTCCGCACGGAGCGGCGACTTGTGCAAGAGGCACTTGAAGGTCTGCACCGGACGGATATTGGCAAACAGCCCCAACTTCTTGCGCATAGCCAGCAGTCCTTGTTCGGGACGCACCTTGGCGGTGGGGTCATTGTCGAATTTCGGGTCGCCTACTGCCGAAAAGAGCACTGCATCGGCATTCTTACAAGCCTGATAGGTAGCTTCGGGGAAAGGGTCGCCCACTTTGTCGATGGCGTCCGCACCGCACACGGCATACTCATAACTTACTTTGTGACCGAATTTCTCGCAAACGGCGGTCATTACGTCCACACCTACGGCGGATATTTCGGGGCCGATACCGTCACCGGCCAATACTGCAATTTTAAAGTCCATAATTATTATTTCTTTTTCAATTCATTTTCTATCTTATCTTTCATTGCTTTATTCTTGCGGCGAACACGGTCACCCGTCACAAATCCCGCAGTCAGCATAAGCGTCCATATCACATCCATAAGAGTGACGAGCTGCAGCTCATTTGCATACCAATTCAAGAAAACACGAAACAAAAATATCATGCAAGCAAAAAACAGATAGCTTACATTGGGTTTTCTTTCGAAATAATCCTTTATTCTCTTATCAATCATGGTTGGGCATCTTATTTATCGTATTCAGCTTCTATTATATTCAACATCTTTACCGTAGCCTTAATGGCCGCTTCCGTCTGGTCGGCATCCAGCCCGCGGGTACGGAACACCTTGTCTTCAAAACTCCAGGTGATAACCGTCTGCACAAAGGCATCGGTACGTCCGCCGGGCGGGATGGTCACCGCATAGTTCGTCAGCATCGGGAACTTGCGCCCCAGAGTCACCTTGTATATCTTGCGCAACGCACGCACAAAGGCATCGTACTGACCGTCGCCGCTGGAACTCTCCTCATACTCCTTGCCGTTGATTTCTATTTTCAACGTAGCCATCGGTTTCAGTCCGTAGGCAAGGTTCACGATGTAGCTTTTCAGGTTCACCCGCTCGTCCATCATGCCGTGTTTCAAAACATCGGAAACGATGTACGGCAAATCTTCCTGCGTCACCAGTTCCTTTTTATCGCCCAGCTCGATGATACGTTCGGTAACCTTGCGCATGGCATCCTCGTCCAGCTCCAGCCCCAGGTCTTCCAGGTTCTTGCGGATATTCGCCTTGCCGCTGTTCTTGCCCAGCGCATACTCCCGCTTACGGCCGAAGCGTTCGGGCAAGAGGTCGTTGCAGTACAGGTTGCTTTTATTGTCTCCGTCGGCATGCACGCCCGCCACCTGTGTAAACACATTCTCACCCACAATCGGTTTGTTGGCGGGAATTACGATGCCCGAATAAGACTCCACCACACGGCTCACATCATTGAGGCGGCTCTCGTCGATATTGGTAACAGCGCTGAAATGGTCTTTCAGGATGGCCTGCACGCTGGCAAGAGGTGCATTCCCGGCACGCTCGCCCAGACCGTTAATGGTGGTGTGCAACCCCTTGCAACCGCTTAACACGGCTGCCAGCACATTGCTCACCGCAAGGTCGTAATCATTGTGCGCATGGAAGTCGAAATGCGCGTGCGGATAGCGTTTCACCATTTTCCGCATGAATTCAATGACCTGCAACGGGTTCAGCACCCCCAACGTATCGGGCAGCATATACCGCTTTATGTTGGTCCGAATCAATGCGTCCATCAATTGAAACACATATTCGGGCGAATCTTTCATGCCGTTGCTCCAGTCTTCCAGGTAGACGTTCACCTCCATGTCCTGCACGTTTGCGTAGTCCACCACTGCCAGAATGTCCTCGATATGTTCTTCGGGCAACTTCTTCAACTGGCAGGAGCAATGCTTCAGCGAGCCTTTGCACAGCAAGTTAATGACGCGGCAGCCGGTAGCGTGTATCCAGTCCACCGACGTATGCCCGTCTACGAAACCGAGCACTTCCACCCTCGGCAGCATATTGCGGCGGGCGGCCCAGTCGCATATCATTTTCACCGCATCGAACTCCCCTTCAGACACCCGCGCGGAAGCCACTTCCACCCGGTCCGCCTTCAAGTCTTCAAGCAGCAAACGGGCTATCATCAGCTTCTCATGGGGCACGAAAGACACTCCGCTGGTCTGTTCGCCGTCGCGGAGCGTGGTGTCCATGATTTCTATCTTCGGATGATTATGCTTCATGTTTCTTCTCCCAGGATTCTATTTTGTCTTTGTTCTCTACAAGGAAATCTATATCGTCCAATCCGTTCATCAGGCAGTGTTTCTTGTAGGCATTGATTTCAAAATGCTCGCTCTTGCCCGTGGCCTTGTTGGTAATGGTCTGTTCGGGTAGGTTCACTTCCACTTCCGTTTTGGGATTGGCGAAAACCGAGTCGAAAAGTTCTTTCAGGAACGGTTCGCTCACCACCACGGGAAGCACGAAATTATTCAGTTCGTTGTTCTTATGGATATCTGCAAAAAAGCTGCTCACCACCACGCGGAAACCATAGTCGGCAATGGCCCATGCCGCATGCTCGCGGCTGCTTCCCGAACCGAAGTTCTTGCCGGCCACAAGGATTTGTCCGCCGTAGGTAGGGTCGTTCAGTACGAAAGATTCTATTTTGTTGCCTTGCTTGTCATACCGCCAGTCGCGAAACAAGTTCTCGCCAAAGCCTTCTTTCGTGGTGGCTTTCAGGAAACGTGCAGGGATTATCTGGTCGGTATCCACATTCTCCAACGGAAGAGGTACACAAGTGCTGTTGATGATATTGAATTTCTGTTTCATTGTTGCTGTTATTTGATTGTTCTTTCTTCACTACAGAGGACATAGGCCCTCAGTTTCTCCCTCTGTAGTGAACCTTGATTTAGATAAACTCCCTCGGGTCTGTAATCACCCCCGTCACCGCCGCTGCCGCAGCCACCAGCGGACTGGCAAGCAATGTGCGTGCACCCGGCCCCTGACGTCCCTCAAAGTTACGGTTACTGGTGGACACCGCATATTTCCCGGCAGGCACTTTGTCATCATTCATCGCCAGACAAGCCGAACATCCCGGCTGGCGGATAGCGAATCCCGCCTCTTCCAGCACTTTGTCCAAGCCTTCCTCACGTATCTGCGCATCTACCATCCACGAACCGGGAACCAGCCATGCCACTACATCCGCCGCTTTCTTACGGCCTTTCACGATAGAGGCAAATGCACGGAAATCCTCGATACGGCCGTTGGTACAAGCACCCAAGAACACGTAATCAATCTTCTTGCCCAACAACGGTTCACCCGGCCGGAAGCCCATATACTCCATCGACTTCATAAAAGACGCCTTGGCGGCCTCGCCCATGCCCTCGGTAGCGGGGATGTGCTGCGTGATGCCCATGCCCATACCCGGATTGGTTCCGTAGGTAATCATCGGCTCGATGTCGGCGGCGTCGAAGCGTACTTCCTTATCGAACACGGCATCCTCATCGCTTTTCAATGTTTTCCAGTATGCCAGCGCCTTGTCCCACGCTTCGCCTTTCGGAGCATATTCGCGTCCCTTAATGTACTCGAAGGTCGTTTCGTCCGGAGCAACCATACCGCCGCGCGCACCCATTTCTATGCTGAGGTTGCACAGCGTAAGGCGTCCTTCCATAGACAGGCTGCGCACCGCCTCTCCGGCATACTCCACAAAGTAGCCCGTAGCGCCGCTGGTAGTCATCTTGGACATCATATAGAGCGCCACATCTTTGGCGGTCACCCCTTTACCCAATTTGCCGTCTACGGTAATGCGCATCGTCTTGGGGCGGGTTTGCAGAATACACTGCGAAGCCATCACCATTTCCACTTCGCTCGTACCGATGCCGAAAGCCACCGCCCCCATTGCGCCGTGAGTGGACGTATGCGAGTCACCGCATACAATCGTCATGCCCGGCAAGGTCAGCCCGCGTTCCGGACCCACCACATGGATAATGCCGTTCTTCTTGTCCATCATGCCGAAATGCTCCAGTCCGAAATCTTCCGCATTCTTGGCAAGCGTATCCACCTGCGTCTTTGACACGGGGTCTTCGATAGGTTTATCCTGGTCGTGCGTCGGCGTATTATGGTCGGGCATGCAGAATATCTTTTCCGGACGGAAACACTTGATTCCCCTGGCACGCAATCCGGCAAAAGCCTGCGGGCTGGTCACTTCATGGCAATAAAGCCTGTCTATGTAAAGTTGTGTAGGGCCGTCTTCCACCTTCTGTACAACGTGGACATCCCAAATTTTATCAAATAATGTATTCATCAGAATAAGTATTAATTACAAATTATCAATCACTAATCGTTAATCACTAACCGCTAATCACTAATCGTTAATCACTAACCGCTAAAATTTATTAATACAGTCTATATACGCTTCCACCGACGCAGCTATAATATCCGTATTGGCGCCGAAGCCATAGTAGATACGGTTATCATATTCCACCTGCATGTGCACCTTACCCATATCATCACTCCCCTTGCTGATGGCCTGAATGGTAAACTCCTTCAACGTCATGTGGCGGTCTATTATCTTCTTCAGGGCTTTGATTGCGGCATCTACCGGACCGTTTCCGCTGGCGGCGGCCTCGAACTTCTCACCCGAAATGTTCAGCCCGATGCTGGCTACCGAACGGACACCTACGCCGCTCGTCACCTGCAAGTATTCCAGTTTGATACGATGATTCTGCGAGCGGTCCGCACCTGCCAATACCAGAATATCATCGTCGTTAATATCTTTCTTCTTATCGGCAAGTTTCAGGAAATCTTCGTAAATCTTATCCAGTTTCTGCTGATCCAGAGACACGCCCAACACCTGCAGGCGGTTCTTCAAGGCAGCGCGTCCGCTACGGGCGGTCAGTACGATAGAGTTGTCATCGATGCCCACATCGTGCGGGTCGATAATCTCATAAGTCTGCACATTCTTCAATACGCCGTCCTGATGAATGCCCGACGAGTGCGCAAAGGCATTACGGCCTACGATTGCCTTGTTAGGCTGCACCGGCATATTCATCAGGCTGGATACCATACGGCTGGTAGGGTAAATCTTCTGCGTGTTGATATTGGTTTCAATATCAATATCCTTATGACATCTGATAATCATAGCCACCTCTTCGAGCGAAGTATTTCCGGCACGTTCGCCGATACCGTTGATAGTAACTTCCACCTGGCGGGCTCCGTTCAGCACACCTGCCATTGTATTGGCAGTAGCCATTCCCAGGTCGTTGTGGCAATGCGTGGAGATGACAGCGTTATGAATGCCGTCCACATGCTCCATCAGATATTTTATCTTCGCACCATACTCACCGGGAAGGCAGTAACCGGTGGTATCGGGAATATTCACCACCGTAGCGCCCGCTTTGATAACGGCTTCCACCACACGCGCCAGGTATTCGTTATCCGTGCGTCCGGCATCTTCGGCATAGAATTCGACATCCTCTACATAGCGGCGGGCATACTTCACTGCCGCTACGGCACGTTCGATAATCTCCTCGCGGTTGGAATTGAATTTATATCTGATGTGCGAGTCGGAAGTACCGATACCGGTATGAATACGTTTATGCTTGGCAAATTGCAGAGCTTCCGCCGCCACGTCAATATCTTTCTGTACGGCACGTGTCAAGGCGCAAATCGTAGGCCACGTCACAGCTTTGGAAATCTCAATCACCGAGTTAAAGTCACCCGGACTCGAAATGGGGAATCCCGCCTCAATCACATCCACGCCCAGCGCTTCCAGTTGCCTTGCCACCTGAATTTTTTCCACTGTATTCAACTGGCATCCCGGAACCTGCTCGCCATCGCGGAGCGTTGTGTCGAAAATAAATAATTTGTCACTCATTGCTTTATTGTATTTAATTTATGTTCCATAAAAAAAGCCTTTCACACTTGGAAGTGAGAAAGGCTTCATATATCATTGCATCTTACATATATATTCACGCACAGCACTCACTTCCACTAAACTTTGCCAGTAGAATAATAATACCACACAGTAGAATATATGTAAAGTTCTGAATCATCTTGTTTTTTTGTTTAATGATGCAAAGGTATAGATTATTTTGTAGCATGCAAATAAATCAGTAACTTTTTCATCTGAAATAATATCATTTTATAAGATTATATTCATTTATCGCACCAATATATCACAAGAAAGGCGTACCAAACAGGCACGCCTTTCCTTTATGTTTCAGTTCGATACAAATCCTGAATTACTTCTTTTCACAAGGTTTGTCACACTTGGCGCTGTCGCAAGCGGCCTTCGGACAATCAGCTTTCGCGCAACCGGCTTTCGGACAAACGGCAGAATCAGCCTGGCAGCAAGCCTTTGCAGAGTCACATACCTGTTCTGTTTGTGCAGCGCAACAAGAGTCTGCTCCGGCAGCATTGGCATCAGCAGCTTTTTTGTTACCACATGATGTTACAGCGAAAGAAAATGCTACTGCCACAGCAGCGAATAAAACTTTAGTTTTCATACTTCAATTTGCTTTAAATATTAATTAAAAAATCAGTTCGCTGACAAATATACGAAAAACAACCTGGTTTTCCAAAACGAGGAAGAAGAGAAGTAAGAATAAACTTATCGGTAAATTGATTGTTTGTCTGGTGACACTATCATTTTTTGTGACATTATTTTTATATTCTTTTTTAGACAGAAGAACAAAAGAACGTAAAGAGAGGGGGATGTAGTTCGGGGTGTTGTTCTGGCTGCACAGTAAATTCTCTGTACTAAGGGGGATTTAGGATGTATAGCATTCTTTTAGACGATACGATATAATATCCTAAAAACTAAGAAAGAAAAAACACTTCACAAGTATAAGAATAATCCGCACTAAAAATCTGCTGCCCCCCAAAAAGCAAGCAAAACAAGGCAAGGCAGACAAATGAACTTAACTTCTCTGTTCGGAATGATAACCCAAAAACAAGAAAGCCCCTGCATCTTCCGATACAAGGGCTTCTCTCTCTAAAAACGGCGACTACCTACTCTCCCACTGTTACGCAGTACC
>ERZ824575.982-NODE-982-length-30683-cov-9.448544_pt1 | contig 30683 bp, 29 predicted proteins | sample MGYA00519470_ERZ824575 | MGnify/ENA primary metagenome ERZ824575 (study PRJEB31778, sample SAMEA3449170) | human gut metagenome | biome: human gut; feature: human-associated habitat; material: faeces | place: United Kingdom | collected 2010/2012 ...
AGCGATTTGATGTCAGTTTTGAATACCGTCCGGATATTGCGCATAGGTCCTCCTGTCCGTAATCTTTTTAATTCTATCATATCATCATAGCAAAAGTCATATTTGAAAACCACGGTGGAAAAGACCGTTTCTTCCGAATTCTAAAGGAACAGCGTGTTTTGCGCAAAAGCTGTCACTTGCGAGTTGTTTTCCAACAATTTTTCCAACAAACGCCCCAAATCTGCGCAAAACTCCCTGATACATATTAAAACAAATCAACACCAGAAGAACCTCCAATCCCTTGCAGCACAAGGGATTGGAGGTTTTTCCTCGGTATGAATAGGTACAACGCAAAAGCATCCACGGCTTTTTGGTAAGGATGAGGTCGGCGGTTCGAATCCGCCCAGCAGCTCCACACAAACCCTGTAACCACAACGGTTACAGGGTTCTTGTTTTATCCGCCAACACAGGAAAAATGCGGTTTGACTACTATTTGACTACTGGAGCGCATCATTCAGCAAAAAAAACGCAGTGCACTGCGTTTTTTCATTGGATACGGAAACCACCTGCTCTGCCGGTGGAGGCACCCCATAGTGCCAACTACATTGAACGTTTCAAGGCAATTCTTGCCCAGCAAGCAGAACTGAAGGCCAAATGTGCCGCGGGCTTTGAAGTGGCTTAGGGAAATGTGCCGAAATAGTGTCATGATATCCTAAACGAATTGCAACCTTGAAGGGCGGCCGCAGCATACTGCGGTGCGATTGCAAAAGGTTTTCGAGGAGAAACGCTGGCAGAGTGAAAGAATTGCTATATATAGGTTATAAATTGAGCCACGGAAGATCGTATTCTTCTGTGGCTCAATAATGAGTGCTGATCGTTGATGATTGGAAGGCTACTTGTTTATATGCCGGTATCCGCCGGTCAGAAGGATCTGCTCACGGAGCTGCGCGGCATTTGCGAAACCTTTTCCAGTGAGTTCTTCTGTCGTGGAAGCAAGCGCCGATTCAAATTGCTGCGCCATGGCGAAGAAACGCTTTATCGCCAGCTTTTCACCGATACCGACTTCACGGGCGGCCATACGGAAAGAGCTCTCGGAAACATCATCTATAGTAACAGCGTTACCGATACGCATGGAAAGATCACGGGTGCTGCCGGGATAGACGGTGGTGCTGATTACATCGTAGGCCGGAGCCAACCGCACGGAGGAAAGTGAAGCGTCGTAGAGGAGAGAAAGATTCTTGAGGTGATTATCGGTGTTGCCGATAAGAAAATTGAATACCGTCAGATCCCAGAGCTTCAACTGATCCTCCAATGGGTTTGCTGACCGATGCTTTAGAAGGGCAAAAGCGTCCTTGAGATATGCGCCGTCAGTCGGCTCATATTTCTTGGCAGCGGGGACACCCAGAGCCTGTGCGAAGTCCTCCTGATGGAGCCGCTGGGGACAGGGGAGCCCGTCGATCATGCGGCTCTCAGCGATGAAGGACCGGTCATAGCGGGCGGTGGCAAACAGAATATTTTCATCCGCCACGCCGCCGGTGTCCAGAATGAAGCAATCCGGCACATCAATGCCGCATTTTTTTGCGGTATGCAGGCACAACAGCTCGTTGACCACAATGCCGCTCAGACGCACATGACTCTGCTTGACAATGTGTGTACTGGGCGCGGTGCCAAAGGGCTGATACCACGCATTGTTAGCGGCGTCATAGTATAGCCCTACCTTGCCTGAGGCACCGGTAAGGGACAGGTGGGACTCCGTCACCAACTTGGCCGATTGGGTAGCACCCTCTGCTGCTAGGGCCTGTACCTGCGGCAGTGTCAGCTTTTGATAATGCGCCGGGATATCATCCGGTTCACAAATGATTTGGATAGCGCCAAGACACTCTTTCCCCAGTCCGGCGAGGATAGAAAGATAATCATCCTCGCTGACGTGCATCCATTGTGCGACGGTTCTTCTGGTGAAGCCTTCCGGCAGCAGGCCATCAAAGAAGCACTTTGTCCGCTGAGGTGAAAAAGTTACCTCCTGCAGTGGCAAGCTGACAGAGATGGGCCGTGCGTCCTCACCATGCAGATAAGCATCGTCGTAAGCGAAGCCGCTGTTTGATATATGCCCTACCGGCACAGGTACGCCGTTTTTTTCAATGATAACGGTGTATGTCATTTACTCACCCCGCGCTTTCATCTCGCAGTCCAATCCCAGCAGGTTGGCAAGTGAGAGCACCTTGCCCAGCTCGACAGTGGACTTTCCACGCTCTACGTCGGAGATAAAGCTGACGCTGAAACCTGTGGCATCCGATACATAGGCTTGTGTATAGTGCAGTGCTTTCCGGCGTTGGCGGATCACCGCGCCAAAATCTGCAGCATCGTAGATACGCATGATAACCTCATTTCTCCGTACGGCTTGATTTTTTCAGGCAGAGCAAAAAATGAGCCGAACGGCGATATTACTCTAGCGACAGTATAATATAAGCCGAACGGCGAAGTCAAGGGAGAAATGAAGTGTATTGACTGTTTATTTCGCCGACTATGGCGAGACCGTATTTGAGAGATAGCACCAGAGCGCTATTCGATAAATGTAACTCGACCAAATCATAACCTCCGGCTAAGCCTCATTAGCCGGAGGTTATGATTTCTGCTATTTCTTCGGATCAAGGATGCTCTCCAACGCCGACGCTGCGCGGCGGTCTCCCTCCCGCAAGGCGTGGGTGTAGATATTCAGGGTGGTTGATGTTTGGGCATGGCCCAGGCGATTGGCCACTGTACGCGGATCTTGATGCCCTTCTGAGATCAGCAGCGTGGCGGACGTATGACGAAGGCCGTGGAACGGGATACGCGGCAGCTGATCTTCGGGATCATGGTCGGCATTATACTGTGCAATGATCGTTTGCAGGGCATGATACGGTGTTGAGTAATTCATCATGCGGCCATCCTCCTGAATGAACAGGAAATCCTCACCGTTCCAATAGTCACCGACCTTCCGGCGGTATTCCTCTTGACTCTCCCGCAGCTGCTCAAGCTGCACTGTCAGGGTATGGGGGATGGTAACCGTCCGGTAGGAACTCTTCGTTTTTGGCGCTTTGATGAACGGTTTACCTGCCACCATGGTCACCGCCTTGGTGATGCTTACCGTATCGGTGGTAAAATCGATATCCGGCCACTTCAATGCCAGGATCTCTCCTTTACGCATCCCACTGTAAATCGCCAGGCTGAACAACACTTGCAGTTGACGGCTGATGCGCTTCTGGTTTATGTACGTCCCCACCATGTAGCGGGTCCCTGTGTCATCCGTACGCTGATGCCCTTTTACCTCCCATGTGTGCGGCTGCTCTATATAGTGCAGGAAAGCCATTGTTTGCTCCGGCGTGAAGAACTTGATATTGTCCGCGGTGTCCGGGGCGGCAGCGGGTTTTACATTAGGGTCAGACGATTCGCAGCTTCCTGAGACAAATGCAGCAGCGGATGCCATGCGGGAAGCGGTTCCGGACGCACGGCATGAGCGGATGCTGAGGGACTATGCAGCTTCTGCTCAAAAGCTGCGGAGGCTCTGCGCAGAACAGCATGTGGATTGTATGCTGAGCAATCATCCTTACTGCGACTACTCCTACCGAATCCTTCCCACCGTAGAACAAGCGTGTGCAAGAGGCGAAAATCCGCTACTCCGCGGTGAGGAGATGGTACAGGAATTTTTATACGGCGTGTATGCGGAAGCGATGATCACGTTGGACTAAATAGTTATAGGAAAAAGCCTGACACAAAAAATGCGTGTCGGGCCTTTTCGTATGGTAACGTCAAACCTATTACTGACGAAGCCCTCAAGGGACGCTGAATTTTATTCCGCTTGCATTTTCTGCCTTACCGCCTGTAAACGAGCCATCACCATCACGAAAAACCTCGTGCTTGTCATTGGTTTTCCGGCAGAGGCGGTGGCAGTTTAGTGTCCGACAGAATACCGGTAACCATTCTATGATGGTTGTCGGCATACTTGTCAAAGTTTGGTTTAGTTACCGTTTACTGTCAAACGGTAATTTTCTTCAACCATTCAATATATTCTAGTGCCAGTTCTGACAGCACGCGGGCGGGATTACAGATATATCCGATCTCAATCTGCCCCAAATCCGTGATAGGGATATTGACCAAGGAGCGGCGACGATCTTCTTGCGTTAAGTAGCCTGAACCAGTCACATAGGCATTGCCCAATGCAAGCACCGAGTAAGCCATCGCCCGGTCGGATACCGAGATAATCTGCTGCTGCGGATCCCACTGGCGCCTGGTAGTCGTAAATCGGGCAGAAGAGGGATGACACTCCTCATAAGAAATAAAAGGGTATTGCTGGATTTCGGCCAGCGTAACGCTTTCGCGCACTGCTAAGGGGTGCGCCTTATGAACGTAAATATGCAGCAAATCATATTTCAAATGCTGAAAAAATGTATTACGCCGATTACATGCTTTGATAATGGTACTGCGACTATCGCTGGTAAAAAACAACACACCAACGTCGGAGCGGTTCGTTTCTACGTCCTGCAATACCTGATCCATGTTGCCCTCAAAATATCCCAGATGATATTTTTGATTCTTGGATTGAGATACAATGTGTTCAAAGGCATCGATACCAGAGACATGGTGCAGTGAAGATACGCAGAAATACTCACGCTCACCCTTGTGGTTCTTATACTTGTCATCCAAATCCTGATAGATATTGGACAACAGTTGTGTATCTTTCAGGAATTCTTGTCCTTGACGAGTCAGTGAAATGCCCTTGCTGGTTCGTTCAAAAAGAACCATGTTATATTCTCGTTCCAAATTCTGGATTGATTCAGATAGGCTGGACTGGGAAATAAATAACGACTCTGCGGCCTTGCCGATAGAACCCGCTTTGCTGACTGCCCGGACATATAATATTTGCTTTAATGTCATTGTCATCACCTCATACCGCCTTGGCAGGCAGAGATTCGTATCCTCCAACTGCTTCAACTGACACCACTGTAATTGCGGAGCGCTTTTTATTATTTTATCATTGCCTGTGTTAAAAAGCAATCTCCAACAATATAAAACAGTTTTGTGAAAATACTGTTATCCTCAAAGTCATCGGCGCAACCGATGGCTTTGAATCGCTTATTTGTTCTTCAAATTCTGCAGGTACAGGCGTATAATGAGGGCACAAAGACAGTAACTCCCCAAAAAAGGAGGACTCTATGATGGCTGAACACACTCAAATCACCGCAGAGCCTCAAATCGTATTGCAGTGTGTTGGTCTGTGCAAGTGTTATAACGGCGTTGTACAGGCCAGCGATCACATTAATTTTTCATTACGGCGCGGCGAAGTACATGCCTTTCTGGGGGAAAATGGCGCCGGGAAAAGTACGCTGATGAAAATGCTCTACGGCATCGAGCAGCCCGATGAGGGACAGCTGTTCCTTTTCGGTGAGTCTGTGGTGCTAAAAACCCCTGCGGACGCGATTGCTCACGGTATCGGTATGGTGCACCAGGAGTTAATGCTGATCCCACATCTGACCGTGGCAGAAAACATTACGCTGGGACAGGAAGTCAAAACACGTAGTGGACGGCTGAAAAAACAGGAGGCGTCCCACAGCATTCGCGAGTTGGCCGCGGCCTATGGTCTGGATGTAGATCCCGATACACTGGTGGACAAACTGACCATCGGGCAGCGCCAGCGAGTTGAGATCGTCAAGCTGTTGTATCGTAAAGCGGACATTTTGATTTTCGACGAGCCTACCGCGCTTCTAACGCCGCAGGAGTCCGATGCATTGTTTGATGTACTGCGCCGCCTGCGGGAACTTGGAAAATCCATAATTTTTATTACACACAAGCTACGCGAAGTCTATCAGCTCGCAGATCGTATGACTGTGATCCGACAAGGCAGGATCATCGGCACGACCACCCCACAGGAAACTGCTATGGAAGAACTGACGCAGATGATGGTAGGCAAGGCAGTTTCTGCCGGGCGACGTCATCCTCATCCAATTGGCCCGGAAAATGTGCTGCAGGTAAAAGAACTCTGCGTTCAGAGCCGCGGCGGCGCCGCTGTGCAAGATGTCACGTTCTCCATTCATTCCGGCGAGGTGTTGGGCGTAGCGGGTATCGAAGGCAATGGACAGACACCGTTGGCTCAATCCATTCTGGGGCTTTGCCGCACATCCTCCGGCAGCATTCTGCTGGACGGGCAAGAGATCAGTCGCCGTACTACCAAGCAGATCCGCGATGCCGGCGTAGGCAGCATTCCTGATGATCGGCAGGGCATGGGACTGATCCTCAGTATGCGGTTATTTGAAAATATATTGCTAAACGCCTACGACGAAAAGCCCTATGCAAAGAACGCACTATTGGAAGACTGGACGGTCGCTCGCCGCGATGCAAGGGCCAAGATCTCTGATTACAGCATTGCCGCCACCAGCGAATCGGTTGTGGTCGGCACACTCTCTGGTGGTAACCAGCAGAAGATCGTCGTTGCCCGGGAGCTCGACCGTGGCTGTAGGCTTCTCATCGCCGCGCAGCCTACTCGGGGTGTTGACATCGCCTCAGCGGATTACATCCAAAACCGCATTTTGACAGCTGCTGAACATGGCTGCGCCGTGCTGCTGATTTCCAGCGATCTGGACGAGTTGATCAAAGTTTCTGACCGGATCATGGTGCTGTTTCGCGGACGAATCATGGGATTTGTAGATGCAGATGATGCCACCCGCGAAGTATTGGGCCGCATGATGCTGGGCGAAGCCCAGTGACTTTCCCTTATTGATCCTGCTGTCGGCCGAACGACAGCTCACAACTAATATGCAGGAGGAATCAAAATGAGATTTGCAAGTGTAAAAAAATGGCTAGCCATGCTGTTGGCAGTCTGCATGATGATGGCCTTGGTGGCCTGCGCTCAGACCGAAAACGCTCCATCAAATGAAGATAGCAGTGATACAGACAATGCCGCCGCAAAAATCGCTGTCGTGTTTGCCTCCAGTGGACTGGGAGACAAGTCCTTTAACGACGCGCTGTTTAATGGTATGAAGGAAGCGGAAAGTAGCATGGGCATCGAGTGGGTATATTCTGAGCCCAAGGATGATGCCGAATACGAGGGCCTGATCTCCGGCTATGCCGACAGTGGCGATTGCGACCTGATTGTTTGTCTCGGCGGCAGCCAGAGTTCCAGCCTGGAAAATGTGGCACCCAACTATCCCCAGCAACGGTTTGTCATCCTGGACGCCGTAGTAGATGGTGACAACATCCGTAGCTATACCTGGCGCGATCAGGAGTTGGGATTCCTGGCCGGGTTTCTGGGTGCCAGCCTGTCCAACACCAACAAACTGGGCTTTATTGGCGCCCACGACATTCCCCTGTGCAATCTGGGCGCTGCCGGTATGATCGCCGGTGCCCACTATGTTAATCCTGACTGTGAGGTGCTGGTGGACTACGCCAACGGCTGGGCAGAGGTCAACGGCTGCTATGAACTGGCTACATCTATGAACGAGCAGGGTGCCAGTCTGATCTACCATACCGCCAGCGCCGGCGGCCTGGGTATCCTCAACGCCGGCAAAGAAAAGGGCTTCCTAACCATCTTCTTTGACGGCAATCTGAATACCGATGCGCCCGAAACCAACATTGCCAGCGCCATCCGCGATTTTCCCGCTTGCGCTAAGGAAGCGATTCAGGATGTCATCGATGGCAAGTTTACCGCCGGCGCAATTGAAAAGGGTATCGCGGAAGACAGCCTGTATCTGGACTTTGACGGTTCTGCCTATCAGATTCCCGATGACGTGATGGAGCAGTACAACGCAGTGGTCGCCGCTATCAAGGACGGCACCATCGTAGTGCCCAACACCATTGAAGACGCAAAAGTGTGGAAAGCGGCATAAAATCGCCGAACACACGCCACAGGGCTGAAGGCCTGCGCGGCTTTCAGCCCTGTGCTTTATCAGCAGTTCCATACCATCTGCGCAAGGAGGGACACCGTGAAAAAAACAAGGATTCGACTGTCGCTGTTTTCATTGGTTCTGGCATTGGTCCTGTTCGGCCTGACCATACGACTTACCGGGCGAAACCCGTTCAGTGTATATTGGAGTATTCTGACTGGTTCATTTGGCAGCACAAGAAGCTTTCTCAACGTGATGGCATATATGCTGCCGCTGATCATGACCGGTCTCGGTGCAGCGGTAGCATTTCAGAGCGGCGTTTTCAACATCGGTGGTGAAGGACAAGTACTGGTGGGCGGTTTGGCCTCCGTTATCGTCGGGCTGACCGTGCCGCTGCCGGCACCGTGGGGGTGGTTACTGGCGCTGGTGGCGGGCTTTGCTGCCGGTGCTGTGTGGGCTGTTTTGCCTACGTTACTTGCCGGACGAAACCTAACCTCCCTGTCCGTGGCGACCATTATGATGAACTCCATTGCCGCACTGCTGACAGAATACATCGTCAAAAGCTTTTTTCAGCGTCCCGGCGCCAGCAACACGGAAACCATGACGGTCAATGAAGGCAGTATTTTACCACGATTCTTCCCCAGCACGCAATTCAATTACGGCATCTTTGTGGCGCTGTTCTGTGTGGTCGCCATAGCATGGATGCTGTATAAAACCCCCTTTGGCTTTTCGCTGCGGGCCATGGGCAACAACCCACGTGCCATGCAGCAGGCCGGGCTGCCGATCTATGGACGAACGCTTGCTGCTATGTGCATCAGCGGCGGGTTGTTCGCACTGGGCGGATCCATCCAGTGTCTGGCGGTATATAAGCGGTTCGTCATGGGCTTCTCCCCCGGATACGGCTGGGACGGCATCACTGTCGCTACACTTGCCATGAATTCTCCCATTGGTGTGCTGTTGTCTGCATTCCTGTTTGGTATGCTGCGCTCCGCTTCCATCAGTATGAGTCTGACCAGTCAGGTGACGACAGAGATGATCTCCGTATTACAGGGGTTTATTGTCATGCTGGTAGCTTCCCCTGACGTATGGAATGTGCTTGGCCACTTGTGGCAACGGCTCAGGCTGCACACCGGCAGTCGCCGAAATCAGGAAGGAGTTTCTGAATAATGGATTTCTGGATCGTATTCGCCAACTTTTTTGCTTCTGCCATACGGCTGACCGCGCCCATCGCACTGGGCACACTGGCGTGTACCATCAGTGAGCGGGCAGGCGTCATTAACATCGGCATTGAGGGCTCTATGCTCTTCAGCGGTTTTCTTGCCGCTGTCGGCTCCTACTATACGGGCAGCCCCTGGGTTGGGCTGCTATGCGGCTGTATTGCTGGTGCATTTCTGGCACTGATTCTTGGTGTACTGACCATCTATTGCAATGGACAGCAAATTGTAATCGGCATCGGTATCAATCTTTTTGGCCCGGGATTTGCCTATATGCTGATGCGCGCTTTGTGGGACACCACCGGCATCTCTCCATGGGTCGAGGGCTTTCAGATAGTTAACATTCCTCTGCTATCCGACATACCTGTGGTAGGTACTATGCTCAGCGGCTACCCTGCCTGCGTCTATCTGGGGTTGTTGGCAGTAGTGGTCATGCAGTACCTCCTGCGTCGAACCGCATGGGGCCTGCGGATTCGCGCCGTAGGCGAAAATCCTGCTGCGGTCACCACGCTTGGCATCAATGTCTACCGCTTACGAATGCGTGCGGTGATACTAGGCGGCATATTTGCTGGTATGGCAGGCACTGTAATGTGTCTCAGCTCTGCCAACGTGTTTGTCAATGACATGTCTGCTGGTACTGGCTTTATGGCATTTGCCGCGAACCAATTCGGTCAGTGGTCTCCGGTCGGCGGCTATCTTGCCACGCTGCTCTTTGGTGTGATGTCGGCCCTGCGGATGCGGCTGCAGAGCTTCGGCGTTGCCACACAGTTGACCCAGATGCTGCCTTATCTGGCAGCGCTAATCGGCATAAAAATCACCGGTATGCGGATGCGTGCGCCGGCAGCTAACGGCGTCTCCTATCCCCACCCGATTTCTGCACCCTGCATATACCGAAAAAGCGCAGAGAAGTCACAGTCGAAAGGATTAAAGGTATGAATATTACATTTCACGAATTCAGATATATCCTGCACCTGAAGGATTATGACAGTGGTGTCTTTTTCTACCGTGAGGTACTGGGCCTTCAGCCCAACTACAACTGGTCCATCGTTCCCGATCAGAAGGGCTACCGCTTTTACATGGGTACCGGACGGCTGGAGATTACTCAATTCCCCTTCACCCCATTGCAGGGACGAAGTGAGTTTTTGGGGCAGTGCATTGACCTGCACTTGTGTATGGAGCGCATTCGGGAAGAAATGCCCACCATCGAGATTCTCTCTCAGGATACACAACAGGTAACGCTGCGGGACACCGACGGCAATTTGGTGCATCTGCTGCAGGGCGACAGCGGCCGCTGCGGCAGCGATGTGGATAAAACGGATATGTTTACCGGCACCTTTACTGGTGTGTTCTACGAGGACGATCTGGCAGCGGCGCAGCAGTTCTACTGCGACCAATTGGGGCTGCCGCTGCTGAAGCAGCAAGCAGACTTGCTGCTGTTGCAGGCAGGAGACGCACAGCTGCTATTGCGCAAGCGTCCAGCAAACTGCACCATAGGCCCGTCCATGATTGGTTTGGAAGCCAGCAGCGTCAACAAGCTGTACGACCGCTTCAGCCAGCGTCCGGATTACAAGCAAGCCGGTGTGTTGCGTGACACGGACTTCGACGCGCGGAGGCTATTCCAAATGTACGACCCCAGTGGCAACGTGGTGGAGATCTACGCCTACCTACGCAATGTGCGGGAAGAAATTTTGCTGCACTGACGGCAGAAAGGGAAAATTATGTGGCGCAAAGAATACAGAATCGTTTATTACTCTTGGGAGTTTGACACCCTGCAGTCCTTTTACCGCGACCTGTTGCGTCTACCCCAGATGTATGGCTGGTATACCAGCCCCGTGGATCGTGGATGCAAGTTCAAGATCGGTGACAATCGGCTGGAATTGATCTGCCGCCATCCCACGCTACCTCAGGGGCCTGCCGGTATGCGGTTAGAAGCAAAAGATATTGAGTTGTGTTACGACAATTTGAAAAAAGAACCTCGGGTCACTGTCATAAGGCCCTTGCAAGCCCATACGTGGGGGGAATACAGCTTTTGCATCAAGGACCCCGTTGGTAACTGGGTGGAAATCTACCAACGAGCCGAACAATACCACCCAAAAGGACTGGATGATGGCGGCGGCTACTTCACTGATGAATATACTGCCATTCTCTTTGCGGAGGATCTGGAAAAGATCACCGCATTTTACCGCGATTCGATGCAGATGCCCGTGGTCGCTTCTTGGGACCGCGGACCTGAGGATCGGGGTTGTCGTCTTCGCTCCGCTGGCGGTTTTACGGACATTCGCCAAAAGACGGGGAACACACCGCAGGGCCCTGCGTTGACTACCATTGAAGCCGAAGATGTCAACGCTTGCTTCACATGGCTGGAAAACCGTGACGATGTCGAGATACTACTGGGGCTTACCGATACCTGGTACGGCGACCGTATTTTCCAGATCTGCGATGCGGAAAGGAACGTGGTGGAAGTTCTTGCATATCGCCGCAACATGAAAAATCGGGATATACTGCCGTAAGAGGAGCCATCATGAGTAAAAAAATACTGATTCGGAATGCCGATGCTATTGTGACCTGCGATCAGGAGGACCGCGTTCTTTACAATAGTGATATACTCATCTGCGGCGGCTGCATAGAAGCAGTGGGGAGCAAACTCACCACCGATAACGCGCAAATCATTGATGCCACAGGCAAGTATGTTTATCCTGGCCTTGTGAACACGCACCATCATTTTTTTCAGGCGTTTGTGCGCAACCTGATGACTATTGACCGCCCAGGGCTGACGCTGATGCAGTGGTTGGACGATATCTATAAGGTTTTCGTCCGCATCAATGGAGACGTGATTTTTTACGCCAGCGCCGCCTGTATGGCAGATCTCATCAAGCATGGTTGTACCTGCTCGGTTGACCACCAGTACTGCTATACACCGGCCACTGGTAAGCATACGGTCGACCGACAGATGGAAGCCGCCCGGCTGATGGGCTTTCGCTTTGTGGCTGCCCGCGGCACCAACACTCTGCCCCGCTGGCAGGGAAGCACCATCCCTGATGAGATGTGCGAGACAACAGCAGAGTACCTGGACGACTGCCAGCGTCTGCTGGCGCTCTATCACGACCCGGCTCCTTTCGCGATGCGGCAGATCGTATTAGCCCCCTGCCAGCCCATCAACTGCACAGAGGATACGTTTATTGAGACCATACGGTTGGCGCGCAGCGCTGGCGTCCATATGCACACACACCTATGTGAAGGAGAAAACAGCAGTATGGTGCGCCGCTTTGGTGTTCGCTCGCTGGAATGGTGCCGCCGCACTGGCTTTGTCGGCAGCGACATTTGGCTGGCCCATGGGCGTGAAACACTGCCGGAGGAATACCCCTTGCTGGCAGAAAGTGGCATGGGGATTTCACATTGCCCCGCTCCCACTATGTTGGGCGGCAGCGAAATTCTTGACATTCCCGGTATGCGGAAAGCCGGTATTCCTATAAGTCTCGGTGTAGATGGCTGTGCCACCAACGATGGCTCCAATATGCTGGATACCCTGCGGCTGTCATATCTGATGCAGACATTCCTCAGCAAGCAACGGGGCGGTTGTCCCTCTCCCTATGATATGCTGAAGCTGGCAACCGCTGGCGGTGCTGATATGATTGGGCGACCGGAACTGGGACGTCTCACCGCAGGAAAGGCAGCAGATCTCTTTATGATCGATACCCGACGTCTGGAATACGCTGGTGCGCTCCACGATCCTGCATCTATGTTGGCCAAGCTTGGTGTCACCAGCAATGTCTGGCTGACCATGATCAATGGCCGCATTGTTTATCAGGACGACCATTTGACCGGCGTAGATGAGACAAAGCTGCTGTATGAGGGTGAGCAGGTCTGTACACATGTGCTGCGGGATACCTGTGATGCCTTCGCTCCTTATCGCCACAATCAGTAATACAAGGAGGAAATGAAGATGGCGTATTTGGATTTTCAGCTGCTGCTCTATGTGCCTGCAGAACACTATGAGGCATGCCGTACCTTTTACGAGCGGGTGTTCTCTGTGCAGCCGTTTTATGGGTGGGATGAAGGGATAGAAGATCGCGGCGTTAAGTACAATCTCGCCGGCACAAAGCTAGTGTTGTTAACACAGGAAAATCCCTTTCCGTTCTACGGAACTGTGCATTTCCAGCTGCAGGTACCAGCACTGGAGGATATCTATCAGCGGGCACAGGCTATCGGTGCCGTCACGCAGGAGCCTTTCTTCCGTCCCTACGGCTGGCACATGTTCCGCATAGCAGATCCAGCAGGAAATCATATTAATATTTATACGGTACCAACGCGCTCCGTGTAAAATTCACCGACAACGACTAAGCCTAAAGACGTATTCACACATATACCACCCGGGTTCAGCAGTACTATCGGGCCGGGGTGGTTGTTTTCCTGTAGCGTCAAACCCAACCACGAATATAAGACCGCCATCTCGGTGAGCAGCAGCTCGCTTCGAGATGGCGGTCAATTATTTTAGCGGCAAAAAAAGTCCCTTCCGCGTAAGGCAGCTTCTTCACTGACTCTCGCAGAAAGGGCATTGCATTTATGATCGTTAGAAGCGACGATTTTTTCGCAGAGTTGCTCCCTCTGTGAACGATACATCCGATATCGTTCATGTTGGATTATAGCACGGCGTTCATTCAAAATCAAGAGGATAAGGGAAATTTGCCAAAATTTGAGAGAATAATCAAAATGCAGCGGAATTACAAATGTTTCACCGGTATCTCCCGGCAGTCTGCGCAGTCAAATGCGCAGTCAGCCGTGGGACTCCACCGATACAGCGCAAGACCGATCTATGCCTTGCTCTCGGCGAAATAATAGGAGTGCCGTACACAGCGAGCTTCCGATTCTGCGCAGTCATATTTTGGTATCATCCGTCGCCGAAAGGCGGCGGATGTCCTGTTTTTCCGGGCTTTTTTCCAAGACTTTCACAGAGGGAGCAACTCTGCGAAAAGCATGCGGCCTTGACAGGCTCTTTGCGGCACTGTGCCGGAAGAGGCTGCCGGAAGGCTGCGCTTTCTGCACGCTGCTGTCAGTATTCCGTCGGGCAGGTATGTCTATACATAGGCTTGACGCCATACTTTTCACAGCTTTTTCGCAGATTCTCTTTGTCCATTTCCAGCAGACGGCAAACCTCCTTGATGCTGTAGAACTCATTCAAATCCGCATATGAAATGTACTGAATCATAATCTGATCCTCCTTTGTATATTTAGCGTGAGATAGGATTTGTACATAGAAATCGTTTTCCTTTTGCACAGTTCACGCTATCCTATAACCATATTCTTTGTTTCATTTTAAAATTACATAAAATAACAAGCTTAAAACCTTTGAATGAGTGATAAAACGTAGCGAAATGTCCTGCTTTTTCTGTGCTGCCCTACAGAAATTGCAAATTTCGATTGATTTTGCTAACGGAATATGCTAATATTAGCGTGTTAAAGGGAGGTGTTTGCTATTTTACCAAACGAACTTCTTGAGTTAGCAAATAGTGTTTGCAAACAGAAAGCCGAATCGCAAACAGTTGAGTGCAAAGCGGCCCACGTGGATTGTCCGAAGCGGCTGTATGACACGCTATCCAGCTTTTCCAATCAGGACAGCGGCGGCGTACTACTGTTTGGCATAGACGAAACCGCCGGATTTCAGGTAGTCGGCGTCTACGATGCGCAGGACTTGCAGAAAAAAGTTACCGAGCAGTGCAATCAGATGGAACCGCCGGTTCGTGCCGTATTCACGTTGGCTGAGATCGATGGCAAATGGATCTGTGCTGCTGAGATCCCGGCTGTGGATCTGGCGGAACGCCCTTGCTATTACCGCGGTGCGGGGCGTATCAAAGGCTCCTATGTCCGCGTGGGTGATGCAGACCTTCCCATGACGGACTATGAGCTTTACAGTTACGAGGCGTTTCGCCATCATCTGCATGATGATGAGCGTCCTGTGGAACGTGCGGATCTTGCTATGTTGGATGCGGATAAGCTGGAGCGCTATATTCTTCAGCGCAGAGCGGATCGTCCCGGATTTGCCCAGCTTTCCCGTCAGCAGACACTGGAGATGCTGAACATCACGAGAAATGAAAAGGTGACATTGGCCGCTGTGCTGAACTTCTGCATCTACCCGCAGAGCTACTTTCCGCAGTTGGGCATCACTGCGGTGGTCGTACCGGGGATGCAGATCGGCGATACCGATGCGGACGCCGCCCGGTTTATTGACAACAAGCGCATTGAGGGCACCATCGATTCCATGGTGGAGGAGGCGGTGGGGTTCTGCCGCCGGAATATGAAGATCCGCACGATCATTGATCCTGATACCGGGGCCCGAAATGACCGCCCGGAGTATCCGGTGGAGGCCATTCGCGAGGCGATCCTGAATGCGTTGATCCATCGGGATTACAGCATCTATACGGAAGGCACGCCTGTGCAGGTCGACCTTTTTGCCGACCGGCTTGAGATCCACAGTCCCGGCAGCCTTTATGGTCGTATGACGGTTGAGCAACTGGGGATTGCCCGTCCCGACCTGCGCAATCCTGCGCTGGCGGTTATGACGGAGGCGCTGACCGGAGCAGAGAATCGTTATTCCGGCATCCCCACCATCCGCAGAGCCATGAGGGAATACGGCCTACCGGAGCCGGTATTTGAGAACCGGCGCAATGAGTTTGTTGTGACATTATTTAATGGCTCGGCAGCGACCGCTACGCCCATCGAGATCAAGCCGGAGAAAAAGGACCTGCTCACCTTTTGCCAGACGCCGCGTACCCGCCGGGAGATCGCCGATTACCTTGGGGTCAAGACGGTGTTCTACGCTATGGGGCATTATGTGCAGCCGCTTTTGCAGGCGGGGAAGCTGGCAATGACACTGCCGGAAACGCCGAAGAGCAGCAAGCAGAAATACTATACGGTCTGACGGATGTTGGCACAAAGCAGCACAAAAAATATCCAATAACCGGGAAGAATTAAAGCTGGTTTTGTACGACAAAAATATGACAAAACATGAGAACCAACTGTATATGAAGTGAGTCTGTCGTACGAAAAAAGCCCGCAAACCCCAATGATTACAGGGCTCACGGGCACCTTAACCGCTTCGTCTGGAAAAACAATTGCATTGACGGTGTATTCATACTAAAATAAAAGTGAAAACTGGTTTGTATGTCATCGCAGGGGGGAAATCTGTATGCCTTTTGCACCATATGTGGTTCGCGGCTCCAACACGGAAAAAGTGCGGGTACAGATTCTTCCTGCTTTCCGGAAGATCTTGCCGCTGCCAAAGACTCCCCTTGGTGACATACGGATTGGGAGTCTGAATATCTGAGCCAGCCTTCTGTTGATAAGTTCGCTTTGAAGCTGGAAAACGGCGAGTTGCTTTCGTTGGGTGCCTATCAAATTTCTGGGCGAAAAGCATATCCCTTGCATCCCTCCAGATAGTCTCTTACAATTTCTACCTTCTTCTCATACGGAACCTTGCTTTTGGACATAAATATCTCCCCCTATGGAAACAGTGTTTTATTTCACTGTCTCCCATAGGGGGAGCATATCACAAGACATCCGGCCTGCGTTCTCTGCTTAAACCATCTATTTTTTGACTACTATTTGACTACTGTCGCTGTAAAACGGGTCTGACAGATAAGGAACAAAATGGTACGAAAAGTAATGAAAAGCAGTCCTTAAACGCAGGTTTTAGGGTGCAATAATACGCTTCAATAAAACCGCCGTCCCATTGGTAAGGATGAGGTCGGCGGCTCGAATCCGCCCAGCAGCTCCACACAAACCCTGTAACCACAAGGCTTAACAGTCGTAAGGAACTATAAGTCTTGCGGTGGGGCAGAGAACGGTGTGACCGTGAAGGTCACGCCGTTTTTCTGCGTCCAAGGGTAGATTCTGCAATCATGGGTTCTGCCAGCACGGGGATTTCCACCTCGTCTATGAAGTTGAAGATGATCTCCACCTTCTGTCTGCGTTTGCCGCTAGACTTATCCGGTGCGTGAATGATGATCTTCCTGATATACTCGTTGACGATTGTCTGCGTCAGCTCCGTGACATCCACATACTTTTTCGTCAGCGCAATGAAAGCGTCCAGATCGTCGCCCATCGCCTGCCGCTGTTCAACCCATTCTTCCGTTGTTTCAATTTCGAGCTTTAACCGTTCCTGCTCCGCTTCATAATCAGAAGTCATCTTCTTGTACTTTTCCTTGCTGATCTCACCGAGGGCGTAGTCCTCATAGAGCCGGGACATGACCACATCGAGGGTGGCAAGGCGCTTTTTTGCCTGCTCCATGCGCTTCTGATCTTCCCGGATGTCCCGTTCCTGATCGGCGCGGCGGTAATGCAGCCTCTCCTCCTGAAAGCCCTCCACATCGCTGCGGATATACGCATTGACCGCCTGAATCCGTTCCAGTACCAGTTCCCGCAGTACATCTTCCCGGATATAGTGTGCGCTGCATTCGCCCCGTCCGCTCTTGTACTTGAAGCAGCGATAGTGATCCTGCTTGCCCTCAAAGCCCTTGCAGGTGGCGAAATGAAGCTTGCTGCCGCAGTCTGCACAGTAGACCAGTCCTGCGAACAATCCCTGCCGTTCCGCTTTTGTGGGGCGGCGTTTGTTTTTTTCGCAACTCCTGCACCCTGTCCCACTGAGCCTGAGAAACGATTGCTTCCTGCGTATCAGGGAAGATACACATATGCCGCAGTCTGGTGCAGCGGCTTCACGCTTCAGTAAATCACCGGACGATATAGTGCGTTCGACCTGCGGCGAAAACCTTCACGGATTTCACAAGGATTGTTTTTGGGGCTGCAAAATCGAGCCGTCGGTGTACGGCTTGGTACGGCAAGCCCGCCTTCTGTACGCTTCTGTACGCCGGTTTTGCGTACCAGCCGCCGATTCGACGGCAGGTTTTACACTCTACCGTGAAATGCTTCACGGTGCGCACAAGCAAAAACGGTTTTTAAGAATGGAATCAAAAACAGCCGTACAGAGTGTACGGCGTGTACGGTAATTTTGAAGTCCGGTTCTCATTTTCAATACGGCAGCGGATTGTGCCCATAAAGCCACGCACCCGCTTGCCGCCGACATGGACATTGTTGGTGGCCTCCACATTGTAAAGCTGCTCATTTTGTGCAAGCTCAGAGCTGACACGGTTGGCAGACATAGGTTCACGTCGGCGATACTGTTTGATCTGCTTTTGCTGATACTTCCGCAGGAACAGCGGAATCGTCTCCGGCGTGGCCAGCATGGCAAGCTCCGAGGTCAGCGCACGGGACAGGTTATTACCCAGCTCCAGAGAGTAGGTTTCACCCCGCCCATAGGCATAGCTGTTTTTCTTGGCCTGCGCGAAAATCTCGCGGAAGCGCACCAGATACTTGGAAATATCCTTCAGCACTGTGCTTTGGCGTACTTTTTCAGCAGCGCAAGATTTTCGGGTGTACGGCACATATTCATAGGTTCATCGCTCCATGCACCGATGATGCTCTGCACCTCCTGCGCCCGCTCTGTGGCGGCCTGCACAGCGGCGGATACCGCCAGATCGACTGTCTCCGTTTGGCGCAGCATGGTCGTGTCCAACATCTGAGATACGGCCTCCACCTGCCGCTGCTTGCTGTTCAGTCGATTGGCAGCATTTATCAGAGCCTGCTTATCCGTCTCGGTCGTTTCTCCTGTAGCTTGGGCGTCAAGTAGCTTGGCGAGTTCCTCTGCCGCGGCATCACGCGCCGTTTCAAGCTCCTCGAGAGTGTTCAGCGCACCTTTATCACCACCCAATTCAGACAACAGTCCGTCCAGCTCTTCGGCGGCTCGGCCAGTAAACTCCGCCGCCGCTTCATAGGCGGGTAGGCTGCGGCCCTCGCAGATATTTTTCAGCGTGGGATAGTCGTCCTGCTGAGAGATGTGGTCGAGGAGGGGCGCGTTGAACTTCTGCGCCGCAGCGGTGAGTATATCCACATCGTTCCTGCGCGGGGCCAACGAATACAGGGACTGAAACACATCGCGGGAGAGTGCGGGAAAAGATTTGAGCTTCTGCACCGCAGCATTCTCCGTCATATCCATTTCTGGATCATCTTCGCGCAGTTCTGCGTATATGCTGTCTTCCAGTTTGCTGGAGCGCATCACCCTGTCGGTTTTCTCCGAAGTGCCGCAAGCTCCACGATAGGGCGCGGCAGTGATAGATGTGATTTCTATTTTTACAGGAATGAGCGGTGTGTGCAAGCCGGCGCCTTCTGAGCGCCGCCTGCATGAACCCCCGTTCCGCGAGCCTGCTTGCACCGGTGTTGTACCATTATTCTGAAAAGGGAGAGACGTCGTGGACGAGCGAAAGTATTTGGTCGGCGAGGTTAGCAGGATCACGGGCATTTCCAAGGATACCCTGCGCTTCTGGGACAAGATCGGCTTGCTGAAGCCCAAATGCGTTGATCCGAACAATAACTACCGCTACTATACCTATGACCAGTTCTGGAGCATGGATATTATCATGTGCTGCCGGTCGCTCAACATCCCGATCGACAAGATCCGCACGATCCTCTCGTCCAGCAGCAATGACCGTGTGCTGGCGCTGCTGCTGGAGCAGCAAAAGGAGGCCGAGCAGCTCAGCCGCTACTATCAGCAGGTGACGGAGGACATCGCATGGTATGTCGCGCAGGATGAACAAATGCGGCAGACGAAGGCGCTGAATACGGTCAGCGTCAAGCATTTTCCCAAGCGCACGGTTCTCTATGGCGATAACGCCGAGGAGACCCATGCGTACCATCTGAAGCTGCAGGAGCTCTGCCGCACCGCGGTCAAGCGCAGCAGCTCTATCCGGCGCGGCTATGGCTTTTTGCTGGACGAGACGAAAATGCAGGAGGGTGGCTTTGTCAAGCGCGGCGAGTATATCCGCTTCGACCAGGAAACGCTGAAAAGCGTACCGCCGAAGTATCTGACGATCCTGCCTGATGGCAACTATGCCTGCTGCACACTGCGCGTTGTCAACGACCGGGCGGACTTTACGCCGCTTCTGCAATGGTTTGCGCAGCGGGAGCTCCGCCCAGGCTATGTCATCGCCGATGAAATTGGACTGCAGCTCTTTGAATACCTGGATCACGGCTACCTGTGCGAGGTCAAGGCGCTGCTGTATTAGACAAAAAATGCAGTAACATTTTGTGGAATATATCGATATTGACATTGGAGCTGTCTTTTTTAAGCAGCTGCCTGCCGAAACCGAAAACAGAACTTTTAAGGAGGTCATACACATGTATACTGCCAATGCACAGCTGCTGGAGGCGTTCAACAAGGAGCACGAGTATCTGAAAACAAAGCTCGATCTTGGCCGCGAGATTCTGTGGCTGACCAAGGATGAGTGCATCCAGGCCGGTCCGGACGTGGAAGAGACGCTGGAATTGGTCAAGGGCGCGATGATCGCCCACGGCAGGAACGAATACGAGATGCCCGCCAAGATCGGCATCCATCCCTATGAGGATGTCTTTTTCCACGCCATGCCCGCCTATGTTCCCGGCAATCTGGCCTGCGGCTGCAAGTGGATCGAGTGCTATCCCCGCAACCCCAAGGACTACGGCCTGCCGCAGACCACCGGCCTGCAGATCATGAACGATATCGTCACCGGCGTCCCCATCGCTGTCATGGACTGCACCTGGCTGACCGCCATGCGCACGCCCGCCGTCACGGCGCTGGCCGCCGCGCTGCATCCACACGCCAGGACCTTCGGCATGTTCGGCTGCGGCGTGCAGGGGATCGGACATGTCCGCTTCGCCGCAAAGGCGCTGAAGGAGCTGGAGAAGATCTACATCTACGATAAATTCCCCGAGAGCATGGATCGGTTCATCGAGCAGGTGGCGGATGAGGTAAAGCTCCCCATCATCAAGGCATCCTGCCCGGAGGAAGTGGTAAAGAACTGCGAGGTCCTCAGCTCCGCCGCCTTTATCGTCCGTGAGCCGATGAAGCTGGTCAGGAAGGAATGGATCAGAAAGGGCCAGACCATCCTGCCCTGCGATCTGAATACCTTCTGGGATCCCCGGATCGCGCTGACCGCCAGTACATTGTGGACAGCATCGACGAGCACGAGCTGTTTGCCGGTATGGGCTATTTCCCCGACGGACTGCCGAAGATCGCCTGTCAGACCGGCGAGGTACTGGCCGGTATCGCCGAGGGCCGCACCGGCGAGGATGAGATCATTGTGTGCAGCAATATCGGCATCTCCACCAATGACGTCGCCATGGGACAGGCGATCCTCACCAAGGCTCTGGAAATGGGCATCGGCACCAGGATGAAGCTGTAAATGCACAGCGGCTGGCGGCGTCACTGCGCATAAGCTCTTCGCCCGGCCTCCAGGATCTCCGCCGCTTGCCGCAGGCTGTCCGCCTCACCGGCATATCCCGGAAAGATCACATACGGCAGTCGGGGAAACGGCTCTCCTCGCCGGTGCGCCATACGGAAACGCCCGGCAGCAGCTGGCCCAGCACCCAGGCGCGCTGCATGCCCAGTCCCCTGACGCCCACATCGCTGGAGGTGATGCCGCCCTTGGCGATGATATAACCGGGGCGGGCGTGCAGCTGCGCCGCCAGAGAGGCGATCGCCTGCGAGATCCTGGCGCTGATGGCCCGATCCTCCTGCGGGCTGCCGCCCCGCCCGGGGATCAGGCGGCGGCTGGTGTATACCACGGCGGTGTGTCCCGCTGCCAGCACCTTTTCCAGCTGCTCAAGCACCCGATCCCGCTCCCGCGTGAGCGCGGCGCTGTCTGCGGCGCCGGATACGTCAAAGCAGATGGGCTCCAGCAGCATCTGCGCCTGCAGCAGGTGCTGCAGCTGGTCGGTGGTTTTCTTCGTATGGGAGCCCACCAGGATGAGCCCCGGGCCGTGGCCTGGCTGGAGCTCCGCCCGCGTCAGCGGCGCGCGGCGCTCCACGCGGCCCAGCACCCGGACAAGTCCTGCCGCACAGCGGAAGAGATAGCGCTTTCCCGCGGCGATGGCCTGCAGCAGGGCGGCGGCAAACACCTCCGCATCCCGGTCGTCCGCCGCATCCACCGCGTATCGCGTGAAGTCGTGGGCATCCATCAGCTTGCCGGTGATCCCCGCCACATCCGGCGCCCGCAGCTCATCCAGCGTGATGCGGACCACGCCGGACGCGGCGCAGCGTCCCTCCGTCATCTCCCCGCACCATTCCGCCAGGTCGGAGGCGCGGTATCCGAAGGCGGCGTCACGGGCGAATTCCGTCTGCCCCGCCGGGACCAGCACGTCTCCCGTGCGGACGTAGTGGGTGCCGCGGATGGTATAGCACCCGCTCTCGCCGGAATAGGGCATCAGGATCTCGCCGTCGAAGCGTACCGGCAGCTGCTTTTCCAGCTCCTGGCGCAGCGTCTCCGTCTCCAGCGGATAATGGCCCCGCAGAGCGGCGTCGCCCTGGGACAGCAGCTGAAATTCAGTTCCGCTCTGCCGTGCCGCCCACGCCAGATTGCCGGCAAGCTCCCGGTGGATCCGCTGCGTCTCCCGGTGGGAAAGGCAGCGGGAATCGGTCAGTATAAAAACCATGTGTCCCGGCTCCCGCAGGGCCCGCAGAAGCGTCTCCCTGCGCTAGTCCGTATAGACCGGCACGTCATGCACCGCCTGGATGCCGGCGGCGCCGTCGTTCAGCGCCACCAGCTTGCCGCACGGAACGGTCCTGGCGCGGTCCAGCATACGGCGCACCGCGTCCTCATCCGGCAGCGGCGGTATCTGCAGCGCCGGCAGCGGCAGTATCTGTTCGTTCATCTCGATTGCCCCCCTTCGCAGATCGTCTGTTCTTCGGGCGCTCCTCCGTGTGGTCGTGCCGCGCCCCGTCGGGCCGCTTTCTCTACCACACCAGCTGCAGGACCAGGTACCACAGCGGGATGGTGACGGCGGAGAGCACGGTGCTCAGTGCCACCACGATGGCGGCGGTGTGGGCGTCCACCTGATAGCGCACCGCCAGTACGGCGGTCAGACTGGCTGCCGGCATACCGCTCAGCAGCGTGCAGGTGCCTGCCACGATATAAGGGACGTTCAGCAGGCGGCACAGCGCCAGCGTCAGTCCCGGCAGCAGCGCCAGACGCACGCCGCAGAAGCCCCATACGTCCCGGCGCAGCAGATCCCGCGGCTTCAGCCCTACCAGAACGGTTCCCACCAGCATCATGCTCAGCGCCGTCAGGCACTGGCTGAGATACCCGGCGGTATCCAGCAGGAACTGCGGCGGCCTAAGCCCGGTAAGCATGGCGGCAATGCCCAGATAGGCCGCGATCATGGCCGGCTGCGTCACCAACTTTTTCAGGGCGTCCCGCCGGTTTCCCTGCGTACCGGTGTACAGCGACAGACCGTAGGTCCAGACGAATACGCGGGCAAAGATCAGATACATGGACAGCTGCAGAACGCCGTCGGCGCCCAGCAGATCCTGAATGATGGGCAGGCCGATGAACAGCGCGTTGGAGTTGGCGATGCCGTATTGGAACACGGCACGCTTCTGAGGCGCCATACGCCGGTACAGCAACCAGCCAAGCGCCGAGCTGCCCACGATGGTGACAACGCTGAGCCCCACGGTGACAAGGGATGCCCGCAGCATCTCCACACCGCCGCTGTCCAGAAAGGACAGAAAAATATTGCACGGCAGTATCACATCCGTCACAATATCCGTCAGGCACTTTTGCCCGTCGCCCGTCAGGAACTGCCGCCTGCACAGAAAAAAGCCCAATCCCGCCAGCAGCATGAGAACCAGCTCCAGCCGCAGCAATTCAGCCATCATGTGATCGTCCTCCTTGGCATGAGAAAAAGGAAGGCCCCGCCTCTGCGGGGCCTTCCTTCCGCTTGCTTGTGAATTTGCTCAGGAATTCCGCGCCGGCTTACAGGAACGGCACAAAGCTCTGGAACAGGTCGCGCTGCTCCTTCAGGTTGGCAACGGTGTCGTCAACATTCAGGACGAAGGTGTTCTGGAAGCAGTAGTCGTTGACCATCTGCATCCAATCGTCGGTGCCGGTGGCTTCCAGCACGGCGTCATTCAGGGCCTTGACGATGTTGGCGGGCGTACCCTTGGGTGCCAGAAGGACATACTCGGTGTCGATCTTCAGCTCGGGGATGGTCTCCTGGGCGGTGGCCATGTCGGGCAGCAGGTCAGGGGCCTTGGACAGGCAGGTGCACAGGGTCTTCAGCTGGCCCTTCTCGATGTAGTCGGCAGCGGTGGAATAGGTCAGGGAGGTGGCGTCCACCTCGCCGCCCAGCAGAGCGGTCAGGCGGGTCGCGGCGTCGCCGGCGTCAATGATGTTGAATTCAGCGCCGCCCAGGTTGGTCAGCACGCAGGCCTGGATGTACACGCCGCCGCCGGTGGAGATGCCGTACTTGATCTGGCCGGGATTGGCCTTGGTGGCCTCGATCAGCTCACCCAGGGTGTTGTAGGGAGAGTCTGCGGGAACGACGATGTTCTCGCCGGACTGGATGCCGTAGACGGCGACGGGCTCGAAGGCGTCATAGCCGAAGTCCACCATGCCGGTGGCCTCGTTGCCGTTGAGGGCGGCGGTGTTGGTGGCGATGAGGGTATAGCCGTCCTTATCGCCGTCCTTGTACTGCTGCATGCAGGTGGCGCCGTTGGAGCCGGTGACGTTGGTCACGACCACGGACACGCCCAGGACCTTCTCCAGCGCGGTGGCCAGCTGACGGCCCATGTAGTCGGTATCGCCGCCGGCGCTGTGGGTCATGTAGATATTGATGGTCTTGGTGGGGGTCCATCCCGCATTGGGGTCAACATCGTCGGTGGTAGCATCGTTGCTGCCGCCGCAGGCCACCAGAGACAGGGCCATCAGCATGGCCAAAACCAGGGAAATTACTTTTTTCATGGTACTTCTCCTCATTACAATTTTGAATTTATTCACCGTCGTTCCGGGCCGCCTTCAGCTTGGCCATCTGTGCCAGCTCCTCCTGCTGTGCTCGGAGGGCATCCTTACGGTTGGCACGGACGGAGAAGATGACTACGATCACCGTCACGACAATAAATACACAGGAAATGGGGTGGCTGAAGAGGGATTCGCTGGAGGAAAGCTGGGAAACACGGCGCAGGTTCTCCTCGAACATGGGCCCCAGGATGAAGCCCAGGATCATGGGCACCGTGGGGATCTTCGACTTGATCAGCAGATAGGACATCAGGCCGAAGGCCACCATGCTGTAGGTATCGAAAACGTTGTTGGAGTTGCCGATGGCGCCGATGCCACACAGAACGATGATGACCGGCAGCAGGAAGTTCTTGGGGATCTTCAGCACGGAGACGAACAGCCTCATGCCGAACAGCATGAACACCATCATGAAGATGGCGGAAAGGCCCATGGCGAAGAAGATGGCATACACCACAGCGCCGTTCTTCTCATAGATCAGCGGGCCGGGCGCCACGTTGTGTACCTGCAGGCCGCCCAGCAGCATCGCGGTGACGGCGTCGCCGGGGATGCCCAGCGCCAGCAGGGGGATCATAGCGCCGCCGATGGTGCCGTTGTTGGCGGTCTCGGAGGCCACAACGCCGTCCATAATGCCGGTGCCGTAGAGCTCGCGGTGCTTGGAGGTATTCTTGAACACGGTGTAGGAGATCATGCAGGACACGCCGCCGCCGATGCCCGGCAGGATGCCGATGCCCACGCCGATGAGGGCGGAGACGATGGCATTGGGGATCTGACCGACGAACTCCTTCATGGAGAAGCCCACGCCCTTGATCTTGACGTTCTGGCGCACGGTGTAGTCCTGGGCATGGCGCACCGTCTCGGCATCGGCCATGATCTCGGAGATGGCGAACAGACCAATCAGCAGCACCACCAGGGCGAAGCCGTTGTTGAGCTGGTACAGACCGAAGGTAAAGCGGGGCTTGGAGTCGATCGGCGCAAGACCGACCGTGGTCAGCAGCGCGCCCAGCACGGCGCTGATCAGGCCCTTGGGCATGTCGTGGCCCGTCAGGGCGATGACCATCGACAGGGAGAAGATAGCCAGTGCGCAGTACTCATACGCCTGGAACTTCAGCGCGAAGTTGCACAGCACCGGGGACAGCACGATCAGCAGGATCAGACCGATGATCGTACCGATGAAGGAAAACACCACGCCGGTGCCCAGCGCTTTCCCGGCCTCGCCCTTATCCGCCATCGGCTTTCCGTCAAAGCAGGTGGCGACCGAGGAGAGGGTGCCGGGGATGTTCAGCAGGATGGCGGAGATCAGGCCGCCGGAGATACCGCCGATGTACAGCGCCATCAGCATGGAAATGCCCTGCGAGGAGGTCATGGAATACCTTACCGGCAGGAACATGACGACCGCCATTGTGGCCGTCAGGCCGGGGATAGAGCCGAAAATAATACCCACGATGGTACCCAGTGCCACCAGAGCGATGGTCAGCGGCTGGAGCGCCGCGGTCAAGCCTTCTAAAACCATTGTGTCACCCTACCTTTCTTACAGACCGAAGATGCTCAGGATGCCGACAGGCAGCAGCACGTTGAGCAGATACCGGAAGATATAGAACAGCACGCCGCCGGTCAAAACCGCCGTGATGGCGGCGGGAACCGTTGTCGCCTTCCACTTTGCCTTGGGCGTCAGGATGAGGATCTGGACAAAGACGTAGAGCGCCGTGGAAATGGCGAAGCCCAGAAGCTTCATCACGCCCACATAGATGGCCAGCGCCACGAAGCTTGCCACCACCTCACGGTAATCCTTGAGCACAGTCAGCAGCGGCGTCTTTTTGATCTGGCCGCCCTCGGCCAGGAATTTTTTCCGCTTGATGATGCCGCGCACCAGGATCCACACGCTCAGCACCAGCAGCGCGCCGCCCCACAGATAGGGGACAAAGCGGTTGGTCAGCGGCGTAGAGCCCATACCCTTGAACTCAACAATACTGGGAATCATCGCCAGATAGCCGATGGAGAATATCATCAGCACGATGCCGGGGATGATATCCTGTTTATACTTTTCGTTTCTCAAAGTGTATTGCTCCCTTCCTATTTCAATTTAGTTCAGATCCAGCAGCCGGCCCTCGCTGTCAAAGGACAGGGGATGGGGCTGTTCCAAAATCTCCATGTCATCCCGGCCGCGTACCTGCTCCAGCAGCGCCTCGGACACCATAATGGTCTCCAGCGAGAGGGTGTTTTTCAGGTACACCATGCGGATGTGCTCCCTGTCCACCTGGGTCAGGGTTTTCAGCGCCGCCTGGATGGCCAGCTTGTCGTCCTCCAGTACCATGGGGATCTTGCCTACGCACAACACCGTGGAGGTCAGCATATTGAAGTAGGCCGCGTTGGTATCCAGCTTTTCAAAGGCACGCTTGGTCGTGGTGTCCGCCATACCCAGGCCGATGAAATTGCCGTGTGTCTGTTCCGACAGATCCAGCACCACCACCCGCTGCTTTTGGATACCGCCGGTGGCGTAGGGGGTGCCGAAGGTCCCGGTCACATTGGGATCCATGCCGCTGCCGGAGAAGTTCTTTCCGATCTCGCCCACGATCAGCACATCCGTTTCCGGCAGCAGGATGCGGGGCAGGCGGCTCTTGGCGTAGCGCAGCAGCTCCGGCTCCCGGTCAAAGATCTCCTCCGCCGGGATCACCTCAATGCGGCAGGTCTGGTCGAATTCATTTTCAATGGGCACCACGCCGAAGATCACGTTACAGTTGTCAAACACGACCTTCGCGTACAGGGGAAGACGCTCGCCCATCTTGCCGAAGCCGGCCCGGTGCAGCGAGTCCGCTCCGGCCCGCTTGCCCATACCGATGGCCATCATCTTGACCAGACCGGATTCGTAGGTGCCGCGGAAGGCGGTGTGGGCCTTGATGCGGCCCACGACGATCACCGCGTCGGCCTCGTGGGCGAACCTGTCCATACGGACCTCGTCGCCGTCCGGAAGCTGTCCCACCCGGACGGTCTCCATGCTGGAGAGGATGGGGCAGCCGCAGTAGTCCTCGGTGATGCCGTAGCCCTCCAGCAGGGCCTTCTGGCCCTCGGCGGTGGCGCCGCCGTGACTGCCCATGGCGGGGATGATGCAGGGCTCGCCGCCCTGTGCCCGGACAAAGGCCGCCAGCTCCTTCAGGATCAGGGGCATGTTGGCGATCTGGCGGCTGCTGCCGGTCAGCACCACCCGCATTCCGGGTCGAATGCGAGCCTTCAGCTTTTCGTCATTCAGCTTTTCCCGCAGAACCGCCGCCACATCAGAGATGCCGTCGCGGTCGAACCGCTGCCGCACGCGGCACATTCCGGGGATGGGTACTTCCTCCAAAACCTTTCGGAGTCCTGATTGTTCTTTGATTTCCGTAAGCGATCAGTTCCTTTCCTTGTTTTTCTCCGGGACGGACAGCACCTGCGCCAGACGCATGCCGCATGCGGCCTCCGGCAGCAGCGCGGCCTCCATGGTCTTTTCCGTGATGTGCAGCAGCGGATTTACCGGGAAGCCGATAAACCGTCCCCGCAGCAGCAGATACAGGCCCTGACGCCCGGCCCACAGGGAGTACTCTCCCGGCAGCTGCTCCAGCAGCGCTCTGGCCGCCGGCGGCACGTCCGTCTCACCGGATGTCAGCCGCAGCTCCGGAAACGTTGCGCTGTCGTTGGTGACGTGCAGCAGCATACCGTTGAACATAGCGTTCAGCCCATCCTTCCTGACCGGGAAGGTCACATCTGCCATTTTCAGGCGGAAGCCGCCTTTACAGGTTGTCACCAGCTCGCGGCTCAGGAATGCCTTGCCTGTGTCACCGGCCATAAGACCGGCCTCCTGAAACTCCTGGGCGGTAAAGCCCGCCTTGGGGAGATAGGTGAAATCGCTCATCCCCCGGCACACGTTTTCCCGGAGAAGGCCTTCCCGTGCGGTGCGTTTGTATCTGACGGTCAACGGCCGGATCAGCGCAAGATAGGCCGCCAGTGCGGCCGCCACCAAGCCGTACAGCAGACCGCCGCGGCCCTTGACGAAGATCAGGAAGCCCAACGCCAGTACTGCCAGGAAGTAGATCAGATTGGCCAGCAGCACCGTCAGGCGTGCTTTTTTCAGCTTGGCGACGGTTTCTTTCATATGTTACACCTCAGCCCATTCTTTCCCGGCCCAGCGGGGATGGTCGTATACCTTCTTGTCCGCCACATAGGGCCACTTCTTGCCGTCGCACACAGCCAGGCAGCCCTCCACGCACATGGTGGCCATCTTGATGACCGCCTCGCGGGTCTGGGCGGCGCTGTGGGGACTGACGATCACGTTGGGGCAGTGCAGGATCTCGTCATCCGTGCGGGTGGGCTCGTTCCAGAACACATCCAGCCCCGCACCGGCGATCTCGCCCGCCTTCAGCGCCGCGCATAGATCCGGCTCGTTGACCAGACCGCCGCGTCCGCAGTTGATCAGCAGCGCCGTGGGCTTCATGGCCTTCAGCTCGGCCATGGCGATGGTATTGTTGGTAACGCCCTCAATCAGCGGCATCTGCACCACCACATCGGCGGCGCCCAGGGCCTCGAATTTGTCGTCGTACTTTTCCACGCCCAGCTCGGCCATCTGCTCCTTCGTCAGGAAGCTGTCGTAGGCGATGACCTTCATGTCCAGCCCCTGGCACAGATGGGCCACGATCTTGCCGATGGTGCCCAGGCCCACCAGCAGGCAGACCTTCTGCTCGACCTCGAAGGCCTTGTGGGCGTCGCGGATCTTCCAGTTGCCCTTGCGCTGCTCCACATCGCCCTCCACCAGATTCTTCGACAGTGCCAGCATCAGCGTGACAACATGCTCGGCCACGCTGCGGTTGTTGGCGCCGGGGGTGATGACCACCGGGATGCCCAGCCGCGTGGCGGCCTCCACATCCACGGAGTCGTAGCCGATGCCCGTGCGTCCGATGACCTTCAGCGCGGGGCTGGCCAGCATGGACGCCTCGTCGATGGCGCCCTTGTCCGCCACGCGGACGATCAGCGCGTCGGTGTCCTTCAGATGCTCCGGATAGTGATGGGGATTGGCGTCATGCGCCACAAAAATGTCGGCCTTGCCCTCCAGCAGCTCCATGCCCTCCCGGCAGACCGCTTCCGTCATAGTAATCTTCATATGTCCTCCTTCACGCCTGCGCACCGGCGGCTTCCCGTTTGGCGTTGGCCATGCGGATGCCGTAGTCCATGGCGTTGATCAGGCTCAGCTCGTTGGCGTGGCCGTCTCCGGCATGGCCGAAGCCGGTGCCGTGATCCACGCTGGCGCGGATGATGGGCAGCCCCAGCGTCACATTGACGCCGGCCACGGCGTCCCAGTGTCCCTCGGCCCTGTTGTACACAAAGCCCTTGACCTTCAGGGGAATGTGGCCCTGGTCGTGATACATGACCACCACGATATCGTACCAGCCGCCGATGGCCTTGGAGAACACCGTGTCCGGCGGCGTGGGCTTCTTCTCGGGAATGTTGATGCCCTCTGCCAGCGCGGCGTCGATGGCGGGCTGGATCTCCTGGATCTCCTCGGTGCCGAACATGCCGTTTTCGCCGCAGTGGGGGTTCAGACCGGCCACGCCGATCTTGGGATGCTTGATGCCGATGGCCTTGCACCCGGCGTCAGCGATGCGGATCACATCCAGCACCCGCTCCTTCTTCACCAGGTCGCAGGCCTGGCGCAGGGAGACGTGGGTGGAGACGTGGACCACACGCAGATCCTCGTGGGCCAGCATCATGGTGTACTTGGAGGTGTGGGTGTAGTCGGCGTA
>ERZ824575.983-NODE-983-length-30682-cov-5.786691_pt1 | contig 30682 bp, 35 predicted proteins | sample MGYA00519470_ERZ824575 | MGnify/ENA primary metagenome ERZ824575 (study PRJEB31778, sample SAMEA3449170) | human gut metagenome | biome: human gut; feature: human-associated habitat; material: faeces | place: United Kingdom | collected 2010/2012 ...
AGGACGTGCAAGGACGGAAACACTGTGGATGAATTATGAAGTTGAAAACGGACAGCTATCGTTAATCATGTAAACTGAAATTTTAGGAACAGAGAGGAGAAACATGGGAAGAGAATTGAAGCGTGTACCACTGGATTTTGATTATCCATTACATAAAGTTTGGTACGGATATTTTGTAGATAACATTTCGTTTTGTATATCTTCGCAAAATGAGGAATATTGTGAAAATTGTAAGGAGTTTGCGAGGATCAAAGGGATTGATACAGAACAGTATGGATGCCCTAAATTTGATGAGTATTTCAAGCAAATTAAGGACAAATTAAAGGAACTCTGCGAACCACCGAAGGGAGAAGGCTATCAGTTGTGGGATACTACGAGTGAAGGGAGCCCCATAAGCCCTGTGTTTGAAACATTGGACAAATTGTGCAAATGGTGCGAAGTTAATGCAACTACCTTTGGTAAATTCAAGGCAACAAAGGAAGAGTGGAAAGAAATGCTGCAAGATGGCTTAGTATATCACAAAGAAGGAAATGCCATTATGTTTTAGTGGAGGAGAACGGGATGATGGATTTTTGCGAAAAAATAATAGCGGCATTCCCGGAATCCATCCGGACAGTGAAAGGAGTGATAGAAAAAGGAAAAATGTTAAAAGTGTAATAAGTATCACAATACACAATTTGAAATTCCAGCTGCAGAAGGACTGCAATCGTTACATAAAAACAGCGGTAGACCATCCGACCAAAGATAGCATCTACCGCTCACTGCTTAAGGACATCATATCATAATGTGATACCTTAGGCAACATGAAAGAGGTGCGCTTATGACGAAAAACGACCTGATCAACGAAGTTGCCTATGAATTGAACGATTTTTTAAGCAAGGAACAGATTGACCGCATGAAAATCACCTTGTATGTAAAATTACAGGACTTTGAGCTGGCAGAGATCAAACAGCTACCTATGACTATGGAGCATGACAATGAGTGGTTAATGCAAAGGTATTGTGTAGACGGCGTGGCAGCAGGACTCCATGCAGGGACAATACGAAGCTATATTGGGATAATAAAGAAATTCTTCGAATTTGTGAATAAGAATTATAAATATGTGACAGCGCAGGATATTACAGATTATCTTGCTATAAGGTCCTATCGTGATCACATCAGCCACAATTATAAATCCACAATATACCGGTACTTATGCACATTCTTTTCCTGGGCATTTAAAAAGAGGCATATCCAGGACAATATTGTTGACGGAGTAGATAAGGTTAAGCAGATCAAGAAAAAGAAGGTACGATTGACAGATGAGGAAGTTGAAACTATCCGCTACGCACTGCAGACACCGAAAGAAAAAGCTTTGTTTGAATTGATGATTTGTACCGGCATGCGAGTAGGTGAAATCTCTTACCTCAACGTGTCAGATATTGATCTGACAAATAAGCAGGTATCAATCTATGCCGAGAAGACAGACACCTACCGTACCGGAATGCTTACGCCGGTGGCGGTGATGGCACTACGAAATTACATCGGGGACAGGCCTGGGACAGATCCGCTGTTTTTGGCAGATCGGGCACCGCATAACAGAATGAAAGAGTATGGCATTGAAAAGCTCGCTAAGGAGATGGCTGTGCGTGGCGGAGTATCCCGAATAACAGCAACCGTGCATGTGTATCGCAAGACATTTGCAAGCGTGTTATATCGCAAGACTGGGGATGTATTGCTGGTAAGTAAATTACTGGGACATGCAAAGCCGGACATGACAGTCCAGTATTACCTGATAGATGACATCGAAGAGATGCAGCACAAATATAACAGAGTAGCATAGCAACCGCACCGGAAATTGCACCGGTGCAACAGAAAGGAGAAAGCATCGATGCAAAGAATTAACAGAGCAAGCTGGAGGATTATCGAAACTATATTATTACGGTATCCCCAACGCAAGAAAGAATATGAGGAGTACATATCGGACATTATGGCATCACCGGCGGGAGGCAGCAGTCGTCCGTCGGATCCTGCCAAGGAAAGAGACAAGGCACAGTCTGTCACAGAGGCAAAAGCCCTGAAGATGACATCCGTATACCATGAACGGATCAAGAAAGAGATTGAGGCAGTGGAATTTGTATATAATTCTCTTCGACCAGAAGAACAGAAGGTAATAAGAATCAGGTACTGGAGTAAAGGTCTCAGAGCACCGATTCCCTACCTAAAAATCGGTGGTGCCTCGTACAGTGAGAGACAAATGAAGAGGATAGTTTTTAAGACTATAGAACAGATTGGAAGGTATATTGGGGAGTTAAAGTAAAAGATGGCATGATTTCGCATGTCAAATGTGATAATATAGTATCGTGATAAATTAGTGACAGGGCAATGCAGATAGCTGCGTTGCCTTTTTTCGTGGAGTTGCACCGGTGCAACTTTAGAGAGATGGTGAGCAGATGGCAAAAGGCAAATATAAATATTGGCTGACACCGGAAGGCTTACTAAAGCTGGAAGGATGGACAAGGGATGGACTAACAGAAGAGCAGATCGCTAGTAATATGGGAATCTCTAGGTCTACATTAAATGAATGGAAAAAATTGTATCCGGACATTTCGGACACCCTAAAAAGGGGAAAGGAAGTTGTGGACCTGCAAGTGGAAAATGCGCTCTTGAAAAGGGCACTGGGATATCGGTATACAGAAGACAAATATGTAAGCGTTCCGATGGAGCAGGAAGAATATAGTCAAAAGCTATTTGAATATATGAATCGCTACAAACTGGAGCATCCGGAGGCAACAGATGATGAGCTGATGCTTGTAAGAGAGAAGTTCCCTAAAACAAAAGAAATGCTTGTGGAACGAAAAGTAAAAGAAGTAGAGCCGGATACCACGGCCCAAATATTCTGGTTGAAGAACCGAAAACCGGATAAATGGAGAGATAAACAGGATGTCCAGATCTCCGGAGAACTCAAGTCCGAACAGAGTAAACTGGATGACCTGATCAGACAGATGCGTGGTGATGGGTAATGAGCGCAAGTAAGCTCCTGTTGTCAGAGAAATACAAAGCATTCCTGAAATGTGATGCTCCGGTGGAATTCCTGGAAGGAACCACGGCGGCAGGTAAAACAACGGTAGGAATCTTCAAGTTTATGCTTAAGGTGGCGGAAAGCCCCAAGAAGCTGCATATCATTGCAGCGGATGACACCGGAACTGCTGAGAAGAACATCATCAACAAGGACCTTGGTATATTGGATGATTTCGGGATCCTGGTGGAGTATAACGGCAGCGGAACCAAAGACGATAAGATTCCGCATCTGATTCTGCATACTGGCAAGGGGGATAAAGTAATTTATGTGCTGGGCTACGGTAACAAGAAAAAGTGGAAGAAGGCCCTGGGTGGACAATATGGCTGTCTGTACATAGATGAAGTAAATACCGCAGACATAGATTTTGTCAGAGAAGCATCCATGAGATGTGATTATCTGATGGCAACACTGAACCCGGATGATCCGGGACTGCCGGTGTATAAAGAATATATCAACTGTGCGCGTCCTCTTCCGGAATGGAAGGATGAGACACCGCAGGAAATCATAGAGGAACTGAAAGAAGAGCCAAAGGACGGATGGATCCATTGGTTCTTTTCTTTTAAAGACAATGCAGGCCTTCCACCGGATAAGCTGCAGATGATCCTGCAAAACACACCTAAGGGTACCAAAATTTGGAAAAACAAGATTCAAGGTCTCCGCGGAAAAGCGACAGGGTTGGTATTCTCCAACTTTGTCAGAAAGAAACATGTTGTTACTGCTGCGTGGGTGAAGAAACAGATTGCGGATGGGAATATCCGTTTCAGGAAGTTTACAGCAGGACTGGATACATCATATTCCTCAAAATCTCCGGATACTATTGCAATGATCTTCCAGGGCATTACGGATGACCGCAAGCTGATCACACTAGCTGAGAAGGTATATAGCAATGCGGATCTCAGTGTGCCGCTGGCTCCTTCTGACACAGCGGTAAAGTTTATAGCTTTTCTGGATAGATGCAGATCGGAATGGGGATTTGCAAAAGAGTCTTTTATTGACTGCGCAGATGCGGCGACAATAACAGAACTTCGGAAGTATAAGCGCCTGCATGGGTGCCTTTATAATTTCATTGAGTCCTACAAGAAGGTAACAATACTGGACCGTATCAATTTACAACTGGGATGGATCCAGCAGGACTGCTATCTGGTAGTTGAGGATTGTACAAACCATATCTCGGAATTGGAACGCTATTCATGGGACGAGGAAGAGGATGTCCCGGTACCGGAGGATAAGAACGACCATACGATCAATGCAAACCAGTACGGATGGATTCCATACCGGAATATGATTGGATTCGAGGAGGATAAACAGAGGTGAACCTGATGGAAAAGATAAATGAGAATATCAAAAGAGGTATACGGAGCTGGCTGAATGTTTCTCCGGCGAATCCCTATGTGTTCAATATCAATGAGATGATGGACTTCGAGGGGAATGCGATCCGAAACCGCATCTGGTATCGTGGTGACAGCAACGAACTTGAGCAGTTCTATGAGCAGAATGCGGAATATGCAGATAAATATAAATTCTGGTCCAGCAAGAGTACACCGGGGATGGAAATGCGCAAGATCCACACAGGTGTTCCGGCGCTTACGGTGAGAACTCTGGCAGCAGTAGTCCTTCCGGATATGGGGGAATTTGAATTTTCCTCAGAGAATGAAAAGCAGAAACAGATATGGAAAGACATTGCAAAGCCTGAGAATAATAACTTTGCCGATAAGATAGAGGATGCAATCAAAGAGACGCTGTATATCGGAGACGGGGCTTTTAAAGTGTCCATTGATACAGAGCTCAGTAAGTATCCTATTTTAGAATGGTATGCCGGGGATCGTGTCGAAATCATCCGGAAAAAGGACAAGGTCAGGGAAGTAATATTTAAGACACCATACAGCGGAGGAGGCAAGACATATGTGCTCAATGAGATATATGGATATGGGTATGTAAAGAACGAACTGTATCTGGATAACAGACAGGTTCCGCTGACTACATTACAGATAACCGATTCACTGGAAGACGTGACCTTCGATAAAAGCGTTATGCTGGCGGTGCCTATGATGTTCTATAAGTCGGCAAAATATGAAGGACGTGGCGGAAGCATCTTTGACGGAAAGGTGGACAGCTATGATGCGCTGGATGAAGTATGGAGCCAGTGGATGGATGCACTGAGAGCAGGAAGAGCAAAAACATATATTCCGGACTGTCTGGTTCCGAGGGATCCGAAAACAGGAGCTGCGATAACACCGAATCCGTTCGATAACAGATATTTTGCAGCAGAAGGAGACCAGCGCGAAGGGCAGAAAAACGTAATCAGTACAGACCAGCCGAGCATTCCTCATGACAGCTATCAGGCTTCCTACTGTACAGCACTGGACCTTTGCCTGCAGGGGATCATCAGTCCTTCTACACTGGGGATTGATGTAAAAAAACTGGATAATGCAGAAGCGCAGCGTGAAAAGGAAAAAACAACGCTGTACACAAGAAATATTATCGTGGAAACTCTTCAGACAGTATTGCCACAGGTAGTATCCATGTGTATCAACGCATATCACCTGATGAAGAATGAGGCAGTGGAAAGTGTAGAGGTAAATCTCCCATTTGGAGAATATGCCAATCCTTCATTTGAATCTCAGGTGGAAACAGTTGGTAAGGCAAAGCAGAGCGGAATCATGAGCATTGAGCGCTGTGTGGAGGAATTGTATGGTGACAGTCTGGATGATGATTGCAAAAAGGAAGAGATCGCAAGGCTCAAGGCAGAGCAGGGTATTCAGAGTATTCCGGAGCCGGAAATCAGGACGGATGCAGGAGAATTCAGGATAAACGGATTTACAGGAGGCAGTGATGGAAGTAAAAGTAGCGAAAAAAACATACCGGATGAACCGGGAGGAATACCAGGGGCTCCTGAAGGTGGCCAGTGAGCAGGTCCCGAAAGGAATCTATGCAGTGGAAAAAGGTAATTATGCGGAACTCCGATGTGATCATTGTACCAGCGTCACGCAGATCAAGACATTGACCAGACAGTTTAAAAGCCAGGGATTCAAGGTATATGCAAACGGCAGGTGATTAGATGCCTAAGATAAATTCAGAATATGATATCGGAGCAGCATTCCAAGCTATTGAGAATGAACTCATTGCTTCCATGATCCGGAATATGCGAAGACATAAGATTGAGGAAATCGATGAGGACAAGCAGTGGTCCATGTGGCAGGCAGAACAACTCCGGGCACTGGAAAAGTACAGAAAAGAGAATCAGGAGCGGTTCGGTGCGAAATTCAAGGATATCAATAACCGAATCGAAGCACTGATCAGTACTGCCAGGGATGAAGGAGATATGGAGCAGGAGATAGCCATACTGGAGGCTATAAAGAAAGGTTTCCAGGCAAGAAGAGTAAGTCCGGGAGCATCGGCGGCATTCTTCCGGTTGAACCAGAGGAAGCTGGAGGCGCTGATCCGGGCGACCACATCAGACATGGAAAAGGCTGAGACAGCCGTCCTGCGCATGGCAAATGACCAATATCGCAAGATTATTTTTAATGCTCAGGTATATGCCAACAGTGGAGCAGGGACTTATGAGAAGGCGGTAGACATGGCTACAAAGGATTTCATTGCCGCTGGTCTTAACTGTGTGGAATATGCCAATGGATCCAGGCACACATTGGCAGACTATGCGGACATGGCAATACGGACAGCCAGTAAGCGTGCATACCTGCAGGGGGAAGGGCAGAAAAGGCAGGAATGGGGGATATCCACGGTGATCATGAATAAACGTGGAAATCCCTGCCCAAAGTGTTTACCGTTTGTTGGTAAGATACTGATCGATGATGTATGGAGCGGTGGAAGTGCTAAGGACGGACCATATCCACTGATGAGCGCGGCAATCGCGGCAGGACTATACCACCCTAGATGCAGAGACAGCCACACTACCTATTTTCCAGAACTGGAGGATTTGGATAATGAATACAGTAAAAAAGACATAGAAGATATCGAAGAACAGAACAGGAAAGAAGCAAGACAGCAATATGCGGAGAGACAGGAGAAGAAATTCCATAGATTAGCATCATTTTCACTGGATCCTGAGAATAAAAGCAAGTATTGCGAGAAGGAAAAAGAATGGAGTCAGGAAACAGAAGTTCGGTATAAAGTTCCTGATGAGGTGAAAGTACCGAGATCGGATACTCCGCAGATCATGATAGATTTAATGGATCAGTACACAACAGATGAGTGCATTCAGATAGATGGAAAGTCAGAATATGCCTTTTCGTATGATCTTGATAATGATTTGATATTTGTCAATCCGAAACATCCACAATATGAGGAGGAGAACTATAGGGCTGTATTAGCACATGAATTAGCCCATAGAATTGACCACAATGAATACGGTAGTCCTATGCATACTGAATTCTCAGAAGCAATTAAGAGTACAGAAAAAAGGATTTTGGAATCAAAGGAAAGATATCAAAGTAGACTTGATAAAAATGGGGATTTAGAGTACGATTATTTCGTTAGTGATATTATGTCATGCATAACAGACAACAAGGTGATTGGGTTATACGGACATGAATCACAATATATAGGTAAACCGGGGTACACAGAGCTGGAAATATTTGCAGACGTGTTTGCAGCATTGTATCAAGGGGATGATGAAACTGTAAGTTTTATAAAAAATGAACTACCAGAGATATATGAAACATTTTTTAAAATATTACGGGGATAATTATGCTGAAGAAAGAATTCGTAGAAAAGATGAAGAATGATAAGGAATTGCATGAATTACGGGAAAAGGTACTATTATTTGGGACCAGAGCGGATGCAGCCTATATCCTTGGAAAAGATAGAAGCTACGAAGACTATAAAGACCGTTTGCGAAAAATGATAAGAGAACACGAAGCCACCAGTCAGTAGATTGGTGGTATTTTTATGCCAAAAAGAAAGGATGAAAAAACATGAAGAAATTATTTATCAGCCAGCCTATGAAGGGAAAAACGGATGAGGCAATCAAGGAAGAGAGGCAGCAGGCTATCAGGGAAGCGGAACAGGCAGTCGGAGAACCGGTGGAGGTGATAGACTCTTTCTTTGAGGGGGCACCGGCAGATGCAAAGCCGTTGTGGTTTTTGGGAAAATCGCTGGAACTGCTCGCACAGGCAGACATTGCATATTTCGCCGAGGGATGGCAGGATGCGAGGGGATGTCGGATTGAACATACTTGTGCACAGGAATATGACATCTGTGTGGTAGAAAAGTAAAATTGCACCGGTGCAACAAATCATCTGTAATCAACACGCTTCACTGCGTGTTTTTTTATGCCCAAACACGAGCAAGGCAATAAACTGCAGCGTGGCCGGAGACACCGAAGACAATGGATCGCAGTAAGGGTGACACCCTCAAAATGGAAAGGAGTACGTTATGTTTTACAAGACAGTAAGAAGATTCTTAAACCCTGATGGGAGCCAGGGCGGAGCACCGTCAGGAGAACAGACTGATCAGCAGTCACAGCAGAATGTAGCACCGCAGATTGACTATGGAAAAATCCAGCAGATGTTGGATGGAACGCTTGCGGCAAAAGAGGATACGGCATTGAAAGCCTATTTCAAGCAGCAGGGGCTTTCCCAACAGGAGGTGGAACAGGCTATAGCAACCTTCAAGGAACAGAAGGCGGCAAATCAGCCGAATGTGGAAGCATTGCAACAACAGGCTGCAACCGCAGCAGCTGAGGCAAGACAGGCACAGATCCAACAGGCAGCGACGATGGCAGCAGTCGGACTGGGAATCAGTGTAACATCCATTCCCTATGTACTGAAGATGGCAGATTTCAGCCAGACAGTAGGACAGGATGGAAAGATCAGTAACGAGAAACTTACGGAAGCGCTGAATAAGGTGCTGGAGGATATTCCTGCATTAAAGCCGCAGGAGACAGATACTACCGGTTTCCTTCATGTGGGAACAGGAGGAGATCCTTCGCAGCATACGCAGCAGGCGACTGTACAACAGACACAGACACCGACCAAAAGATGGAATCGGTGGAACTAAGGAAAGGAAGGTATAAGATATGCCTAATTTAAACTATGCACAGCAGTGGAGTCCTGAACTCCTGCAGATCCTGATGCAGGGAGCGTTAACATCTCCCTTTATTACATCTAATGTAAGATGGCTGGATGCGAAGACATTCCACTTTACACAGATGAGCACCACAGGTTATAAGAATCACAAGAGAACCGGTGGTTGGAACACGGGATCCTTCGATCAGACAGATGTTCCTTTTACGGTAAGCCATGACAGAGACGTTCAGTTCCTGGTAGACAAGGCAGATGTGGATGAGACCAACGCAACAGCATCCATGCAGAATATTTCCAAAACCTTTGAACAGACTCAGGTAGTGCCTGAGACAGATGCACTGTTCTTCTCCCGTGTGGCACAGGTGGCACAGAAGACAGAGGGATACCACAGCGAGACTGCTATTTCAGCTTATACCAAGGCAAAGGTATTCGGAATGCTGAAGGATATACTTGCAAAAGGTAAGTTGAGACGGTACAAGGCAAATGGCAGCCTGCTTATGTATGTGGCCAGTCCCATTATGGATGCACTGGAGCAGTCCACTGAGTTTACCCGTAAGATTGAACTTACACAGATTGCTGAGGGCGGTATTGGTATCGAGACCAGAGTGACAGACATCGATGGCGTACCCATCATGGAAGTTATCGATGATGAGCGTTTCTATGATGCATTTGACTGGGAGCCTGCTGAGGGTGGATTTGCTCCTCTGAAAAAAGTTGCAGCAGACAGCACGCATAATATCGAAGCAGTAACTGGAGCTCATAAGATCAATGTACTGGTGGCATGCGGACAGACCTGTAAGACGGTTCCCAAGATCGCTTCTATCTATTATTTCAATCCCGGAACACATACCGAAGGAGACGGATACCTGTACCAGAACAGATCTCTGTCTGATACCTTTGTATTCCCGAATGGACGTGACAACAAAGTGGATAGCGTTTATGTAGATGTGGATACCGCGGAGTATACCGGGGAGTAAGGAGGGCATATGTCCTACAAACCTTATGTAAGAAAAGAAGAATATAAAGATAGCTATAATGGTAGCGTGATTCCTGACGGAGAGCTTGAAAGAGCACTTCGTCAGGCCTCCCGGCATATTGACAGTCTGACATTTAACCGGATTGTGGCAGCAGGATTCGACCATATGACAGCTTTTCAACAGGAGACCATCAAAGAGGTTGTCTGCATGCAGGCAGATTTCGAGTATGAGAATGCAGATGAAATCAATACGATTTTATCCAGCTATAGCATAAATGGAGTATCCGCACAGTTCGGAAGTTCCTGGAATGTTTTTATGGAAAAAGGTATTGCCATGAAGCGGGATGTCTATTCGTTGCTGATGCAGACGGGTCTGTGTTGCAGAATTGCGAGGTGATTCCATGAAATATCCGTGTCTGGTGCCCAAAAGATTATGCAAGACAGATATCTCTGTTGCGATAGATCAGGAAGGACTGAACAAATACGGAGAGCCATTGAAGCCGGTGGAATATTCCGGAAAATGTAACTATCAGGACAAAGCCAAGACTGTGCTGACAGCCGAGAAGAAACTGATAGAGATTACAGGAACAGCATTGTTTCCAGGAGATATTTGCCCGGAGCTTCCGGCTATATCCGGAGGAAGTGCTGTGATATTTGGGGGTAAGCGCAGGATTCTGGAAGGGTGTAAGGCGAGAAACCCGGACGGAACAGTCAACTATACGGAGGTGCTGCTGGTATGATCAGTGTAAACTCCACAGTAAAGCTGAATTTTCCGAAGATCCAACAATTGACGAGAGCACAGGTGATGGCTTTAGAGCAGACCGCTGAGGCATTACATACCAATGTGGTGCAGGCACAGGTGTTCCCAAGGGATACCGGCAATCTGCAAAACGAGAGCACTTTTGTCGATTATTCGGAGAGCAGCCAGGGAAAAGTCAGTATCATATCTAGCACACCCTATGCAAGACGGCTTTATTTTCACCCGGAATATCATTTCCAGAAGACGGAGAATCCGAATGCAAGAGGCGAATGGTATGAGGACTGGATCTCTGGGAAGAAATCAGAGTACTGCCAAAAGGCATACAAACAAATATACAGGAGGATTGCCGGATTATGATGTTATCGGATGTGCGGGATTATGTGGAATCCATTGAACTGGCAGACCATGTATATATGGGAAGCCTGCCGGACAAGCAGGAGAAGTCCATCGGTGTTTATAACAGCAAACATCAGCAGGAGTATAAGACAGCATTAGGAGGACCACAACTTGTATCTTACGGGACAAAATATGTCACCCTGTTGATTCACTGGAATAATTCGCCGAGAGAGTCAGAAAAGACAGCCATGACAGCATTTGATGCGGTGAAGGCTGCAAGAAATGTAACGGTCAACAATCAGTTGATAAAATTTATACAGCCTCTTTATGAACCGCAGGATGTCGGAAAAGATGATGCCGGTATCTGCGAATGGGTCATAGAGATGGCTGTTATTTATGAGAAAGGAAAAGGTGAAAAAGAATGAGCACACCTATTACAGGAGTATATCCCTGTTATGAAAACCAGTTTCAGGTTGATGCTGCGGAAAGCGGAGCTGAAAAAAATATGGTTAATATTGCGGACTGTGAGACATTCAGCGTATCCTTCGACAATGGAGTAGAGGAATGGCATCCTTTTACGGAAGAAGGATGGGTAAGACGTCTGCTTACCAGTAAAGGTGTCACGATTTCCGTGACTGCAAAAAGGAACGTCGGAGATGCCGGTAACGATGCTGTAGCGTCTCTTGCATGGGTAAACGGCCGCTCCGCAGAGAAAAATGTCCAGTGGACATTCCCGGATGGAACGGTGGTTAAATTTAACGGGGCAGTTATTAACGTGAAAAATATCGGCGCTGGAGACTCTACAGCCGTGGCTCCTCTGGAGTTTGATATTATGAGCAACGGCAAACCGGAGATTTCTACAGCAGCATAAAAACAGGAGGCTATTATGGCAAAGAAAATTGTAGATATTACAGAAAAACTGAATTTTGATGAGAATCCGGTATTGAAGGTGAAGGATGTCACCATAGAAGTCAATTCCGATGCAGCCACTGTACTGAAGATCATGGGCCTTTTTTCGAAGGGTACATCAGCTAAAGAAGTGTTGGCGGTATATGAACTGATTTTCAATGAGAAGGATCGGAAAAAGATCGATAAACTGAATCTCCAGTTTAAGGATTTACAGACGATCATCATGGCAGCAGTAGACCTGATCACGGGAGATGAAGAGCCGGGAGAGCAGTGACCCGTACTATGATCTGATCGGAGATTACAGTCTGATCGTATCATCCTTCCAGGCTCAGTACGGGATACGGCTGTCGAAAGAAATTGATACCATGAAGTGGGATGAGTTTAGGGATCTTCTTATCGGAATCGGACCGGAGACACCGCTGGGACGGATCGTAGCAATCAGGGCCGAGGAGGATAAGGATATCTTAGACCATTTTACTCCAGAACAGCACAGAATCAGAAATGAATGGCGTGCAAACAGAGCAAAAAAGGTAGCGCCTGATAATATGGCAGCAGTACTTGATCAACTGAAGAATGCGTTCATTTCTCTGGCAGGGGGCGATATACATTGAAAAAGTAGATAAGAAAAAAGTAGTGTGTCCTTACTGTGGGCATCCGGTGAATGCAATGCAGACGGAAGATGCACATTGCAGAGGAATTTATTTCCGCTGTAAAAATAAGGACTGTAAAAAGATTTTTGAGTTGAAGTTATAAGACGCTGTGCCGATGTGCCTGTCTTAGAAGGCAGGCTGGTTATGAGTGAAGCTACAAGCGTTGGACAGATCGGATTAGATCTGGTCGTAAATAAAAAGGACTTTAATAAGCAGATGAGCGGCATCCAGAGCCTGGCTACGAAAGTAGGTAAGAAACTGGCTGCCGCTTTTGCTGTAAAAAAGCTCGTAGATTTCAGTGAGAAGTGTATCGAACTGGGATCAGATCTGAGTGAAGTGCAAAATGTTGTGGACGTAACATTCCCGGCAATGTCAAAGCAGGTAGATAAATTTGCGCAGAATGCCGCAACTGCATTTGGACTGTCCGAGACGATGGCCAAGAGGTACACAGGAACCTTCGGTGCAATGGCCAAGGCTTTCGGATTCAGCGAGAAGCAGGCATACGATATGTCTACCACTCTGACAGGACTGGCGGGAGATGTGGCATCCTTTTATAACATATCTCAGGACGAAGCATATACAAAGCTGAAATCGGTATTCACTGGAGAAACAGAGAGTCTGAAAGATCTTGGTGTCGTCATGACACAGACGGCACTGGATGCCTATGCTATGGTCAACGGCTACGGGAAGACCACTGCGGCTATGTCGGAGGCAGAAAAGGTAGCCCTACGGTATTCCTTTGTTCAGAGTAAACTGGCGACGGCATCCGGGGACTTTATGCGGACTTCTGATGGCTGGGCCAATCAGGTCAGAATCCTGAAGCTGCAGACTGAGTCTTTTATGGCGGCAATCGGTCAGGGATTGATCAACGTCTTGACACCGGCAATCAAGGTGATCAATACCCTGATGGGAAAACTGGTACAGCTGGCGAATGTATTTAAAGCATTTACGGATAAATTTGCCGGGAAGAAGGGTAATGATGTAGCCACAGGCATGGCGGCTGCAGAGGTTGCGTCTGCCGGAATCAGTGATAATATTAATGCCGCGGGAAAAGCAGCTAAAAAGTTAGGTGGATTACTTCCAACTGATGAATTGGATTTGCTCTCCCAGAAGACAGATTCCTCTTCGGCATCCGGAGGATCTTCAGGAATAGATATTGCTGGTTTGCAGACTTCCACGCAGGAAGTTGAAGCCAGTGTGGATAAAATTTCGAAAAAACTCTCAGATGCATTCAAGATTCCCGGTGTCAAAAATTTTGCAGATCAGTTCAACAATGGTCTGAAAAAGATTGATTTCGGAAATCTGAAGGATAATTTTTCAAGAATCATGGCTCAGATGGATCCATTGGCCAAAACTACAGTCAGAAACATTGAGACAATCATGGATCCGCTGGGAGGATATCTCGGAAACAGAATCGGGAATAAGATTGCTGTTACAGCCAAGGCGGTAGACCTAGGGCTGGATGGAATTGCAAGCTATCTGGAGCGCAACAGGAAAAAGATAGAATCCTGGAGCAGTGATGTAAGCCAGTCTATTGCGAACGGATTTACAAATCTTACGGATATCAATGAGCAGATATACAATAATCTGCTCGGGGCACTGGATAAAGCAGGACCTGATATTGCAAACGGAATCAATGATATTCTGACTGGATGTACTGGATTTGGAATGTCACTGGGAACAATCTTCGCGGAAGGGTTTGAAATTTCCACAGAACACACATCCCAGTGGATGAAAGACAATCAGGAGCTGATAGAAGGTACACTCACAGATCTGTTTGAATTCGGTGGAGAATGTGCATCACTGGCAGGAAAAATTGTTGAAGAACTTGGTAGCTCTCTTACAGACTGGTGGGAGTCTCAGGGAAGTAGTACCTTTGGAAACATTGTAGATGCCTGGAATGATATCAAGAAGACGGTTTTAGAACTGTGGAATGATATTGCAATGCCGGTACTGAATCATGCAAAGGAAGCGTTACAGGAATTATGGGAAGAAAATCTAAGACCACTATGGGATAACATTCTTAATCTGATCAGCTCAGTAGGCGATTTCCTTGCAGCCGCGTGGAGTACCGTAATCAAACCAATTATTGGGTATCTGGCACCGACAATCAAGCAGGTGGCAGACATTGTGATAAACATCATGAGTACCGTATTCGCAACCGTGTCAGACATTATATCTGGAGCCATGAAAATACTGGGAGGACTGTTGGACTTCCTCACCGGAGTGTTTACAGGCAACTGGAAAAAGGCATGGGAAGGCTTACAAAAAATTACGGATGGAATCTGGCAAGCAATTTGGGGATCTATCAAGGGAGTATGTAATCTTATTATTGACGGTGTGAATGCAATGATTTCACTGATATATTCTACACTACGCAATGTGGTAAATGGCATCGGAAGCGTCGCAAAGAAGGCAGGAGATCTGGTTGGAAAAGACTGGGGCTTCGAAATGCCGAGTGATCCACCGCAGATACCTAAATTGTGGAACGGTGGATATGTCAAGGCTAATACGCCACAGCTTGCCATGATCGGTGATAATAGGCATCAGGGAGAAATTGTATCACCGGAAGATAAGTTACAGAAAATGGCACTGAGTGCAGCGCAGGCTGCGGCAGGATCTGGAGGAACCATTTCCGCGGAAAAGCTGGATAAGATCATTACACTTTTGGAGACCATCATCAGAATCATAGCTTCTGGAAATACGATAGAAATAAATGGCGTGAAATTTGCGGAATTATTGAAAAAGGTAAACAGGGAGTATTTTAAGGCAACCGGAAATTACCTGTTGCTGGATGTATAAGGAGGCAACAGAATGGCATTTCAAGGGTGGCTGTTAAAAGTAGGAGATACAGATATTTCGAAATATGTGGATATCGAAAATTATAAGGTAAGTCCAGAACAGAGAGCAGACTTGGATTCTGACAGAAATGGATTGAATAAGTTATACCGTGAGGTCGCAGACCATTATACAACCAAAATAGAGTTCAATACAATTCCTATGGAGTCTGCAGAAATGACAGATTTTCTGCAGGCTTTGGAAACTGCATACATAAATGTGAAGGAAAGGAAAGCATTAGTCACATACTTTGATGTGAACACCGGAGAATATAAGACGGGAGAAATGTATGTGCCGAATTATACAGTAGAAACGAAGTCGTGGAACGGCATGGAGCTTGAGTATAAACCTCTGCGTGTTGCATTCATAGAGTATTAAGGAGGAGACATGGTAGATTACAAATATAAAGATATTTATAATGACACATCTGTTTCCAAAAAAATGCAGATTGAATGTAGTGATGGAAGTGTGCTGAATGAGGAGGACTGGAAAGGTGAAAGCGCAGAACTCACAGAGAGACTATGCTCAGAGAGTGAAATAAGTTTTGGCAGATGTGAGGCGAGTACTTTCAAATTGAGGGTCAGGGAACGGGTAGTACCTCTTGCAGGGAAAAAGATATCAGTATCAGTAACATTGGAAGGAGCCGATGAGGCTCCTTTTATGATGGGAGTTTATAAAGTGGATTCTGATGTACCTACGGCAGATAGAAGATATCGGGATATCGTAGCATACGATGCTATGTACGACATCCTGAATACAGATGTGGCTGCGTGGTATAACAGCCTGACATTTCCGATAACTCTTCGGCAGTTCCGGGATAACTTTTGCACATATGTCGGCGTGGAGCAGGAAGAAATTACGTTGGTTAACGATGATATGGTGGTAGAAAAAACCATAGATCCCGGAGAACTCCCAGGAAAGACGGTTATAGAAGCCATCTGCGAGATCAATGGCTGCTTTGGACACATTACCCGAGCAGGCAAGTTGCGATATGTGGTGCTGGAGCAGATGATAGAGGGGCTGTATCCGGCGGATGATCTGTATCCGTCAGATGACCTTTATCCTGCAGATCCGATGGGAACATCGGAAGTATCCAAGAGCATGTATCTATCCTGTCAGTATGAGGACTTTATCTGTCAGCATATTGATAAGCTGCAGATCCGGCAGGAAGAGAACGACATCGGTGCTATCTCCGGTACCGGTAATAACTGTTACATCATAGAGGATAACTTTTTGGTGTATGGCAAGTCTGCGGCAGAACTGCAGACTATCGCAGACAATGTCCTCAGCGTGATCGGTGTCGTATGGTACCGTCCGGCACAGGTGGAAGCCCGCGGCAATCCCTGCCTGGAGGTGGGGGATGGCATTTTGTTACATACGACCCGTGAAGATGTGTACACTTACATCCTGCAGCGAACCCTGAAAGGCATCCAGGCACTCCGGGACAGTTATACAGCGGAGGGTGAGGAGTACAGGACCGGACAGGTTAATGGACTGCAGAAGCAGATTATCCAGTTAAAGGGAAAAACAAATGTGCTTACCAGGACGGTGGATGAAACTCGTCTGGAAATGAAAGATATCAACCAGAATCTGTCCACGCAGATCAGCATCAATGCACAGCAGATCCTTACCAAGGTATCCAAGGACAATATCGTTTCAGAGATCAATCAGACTGCGGAAAGCATCAAGATCAAGGCAGAACGGATAGACCTGGTCGGTGTGGTAAATGCGGATGAACTGGTCAGCAAATATGCCACCATAGAGACGTTGAATGTGGCAAAACTGGAACTGAACAACCTGATTGCCACCAAGGCAACCATTGACTCTCTGAACGCCGTCAGTGGCCGCGTGGGGAGCCTGGAAGCAGATCATGTGACAGTCTCTGATCTGAATGGTGTAAGCGCCCGTTTGGGAACGGTAGAAGCCAACTATATCAGTGCCGGAACCGTAAAGGCTAATTACATGGAAGTAGCCAACTGGACATCCTCCGGTGTGATTAAAGCGGACAGAATCAGCGCTGCGACTATCGTAAATAAGCTATCAAGCGTTGATCTGGTCAGCGTAAGAGCTATCGGTGTGTCGGGCTATATGAATTATAAAGGTACGGTAGTTGCGTGGAGAACAAAATCCATTAGTGGGACTGTTATTACTTATTTGGGACCGGAGGATTAAGAATGAGCAATTTAGAAATCAGGGAATTTAGTCAGGCAATTACAAACTTTGTGGATAGTTCCGGGTTGCCGGAGGAAGTCAAGCGTATGGCTTTGCAGGATATCCTGATAAAGCAGGAGCGGCGTGCAGAGGAAGAATTATTAATGGAAATTGCGGTCAGAGACGCACTGGAGAAAAAACAGAAAGAAGAGAAAGGGGAAGAGCAGAATGCAGAAAGCGTATGAACCTACCGTTTGGGAAAATAAGCCGTCAATCAACACACCGCTGAATAAGCGTAATCTGGATAAGCTGAGTCAGGGTGTAAGCACCATTGATGACCGTGTGATCACGCATGAACTCACCAAGTTTGACAAGGTCGATGCGCAGTCCTGCATCAATAAGATTGATTATGATGAGACTACTGGTAAGTTTACAATCACGGCGGTCTCCGGCGCACAGCAGGTCATCGATACCATGCTGGAAAAACTGGCGGTCAATTTTGACTATGATCCGGATGCACAGCAGCTGATCATCACGCTGGATGATGGCACGCAGAAGTCCGTGGATCTCTCAGCGCTAATCACACAGTTTGAATTTCTCGATTCGGGCACGATTTACTGGACAGTAGGAGACGATGGCAAGGTAAAGGCAGACATCAAAAATGGCAGTATCACCGCAGATAAGTTGCAACCAAATTATCTGGCGGACATCACTGTGCAAGCCGAGAATGCAAGCGCCTCCGCGACCGCAGCGGCAAAGTCAGCGACGGCGGCAGCAGGATCCGAGACGGCAACAGCAAAGTCCGCGGAATCCGCCAGGGTGTCTGCGGAGCAGGCAGAGATATCCGCCGATAATGCCAGTGCAAGTGCGACGGCGGCAGCAGGATCCGAAACGGCAGCAGCAAAGTCTGCGGAATCTGCGCAGACCACCAGCAAACACGCAGAGGATTTGGTGGAAGATGTTACACAAAAACTGGAGACCGGTCAATTTAACGGTCCTCAAGGCATTCAGGGTCCGAAAGGGGAAAAAGGCGAAAAAGGGGAAAAAGGCGAAAAGGGGGATACAGGAGAAAAGGGAGAGCGCGGAGACAGTGGGGTAACCGTGCCTATAAACGGTTTGTTTACTCTTTCTGGGGATGCGGAGGGGAACCTGTGGGCGTATTACGCGGATGGAGCAGATGCACCACAATTTTCTACGGATGACAATGGAAATATCTATTATATAACACCGGATGCATAGGAGGATGGATTATGGCAAAGGTATTAATTGGTAATTTTAAAGGTCCACAAGGAGGTCAGGGAATTCCCGGACCGCAGGGAGAACAGGGAGATCAGGGAATCCGGGGCTCACGCTGGACAGAAGGTACCGCGATTACCGGGACAAGCACCACACCTACAGTATTTAGCGGCACAGGAATATCGGATGCACTTGCAGAAGATATGTATCTTAACACAGATACCGGAAATGCATATCGTTGCACAACTGGCGGAGTGGCTACGGTAGCAAAGTGGGTATACGCCTGTAATCTTAAAGGCATCAAGGGTGATACAGGAGCTAAGGGAGATCCCGGAACTGCCGGCCCGAAGGGAGAAAAGGGAGATACAGGAGAACAGGGACCTAAAGGAGATACGCCTACTGTGGCTGACAACATGACCGTGGCTTTTACCCAGGCATCCAGCCGTTCTAACATTGCGACCGGAGAAAAACTGTCCGTAATCATGGGTAAGATCAAGAAGTTTTTTGCCGATCTGACAGCCCCGGCATTTGCTCAGATGATCACAACAAAGGAGGATCTGTTGGCTACCAAGGTGACCGGCTACGTGCCGGATGCCAAGGCGGTAGCGGATACATATACTGAGTTAAATGGCAAGTTACCAGAGTATATTGACATTACAGCCAAATGCCCTGCATCTACGTGGTGTAATATACCTTTGCCAGATGCTATTTTATCTACAAATAGAGTCATAGACGTGAATAGACCTGCTGATTCTGATAGTAATGTATACGGTGTTATATGGTGGCCATCAGCAGATAAACAAATTACAATACTGCGTATAAACACAAACGGCACAAATTTGACTATAGATAATACAGCAAAAACTATTAAACTTCGTATATGGTTCTGTTAATATTATCATTTAATTTAATCGGATTGCGATGAATAATCCACTACTACGTAATTGGTGTGTACTCTATTTTATGATTAAGGCACTAAATGTTATAGTCTTGCTATCAGCCCATGCCCCGTTTACAGCCGTTTGCACTGCAAATCTAAAACTATTAGTGCTTACATCAAAAATCCCAATACGATACGCCAATGTACTGTCATATGCAAACGGGATAATGCATTTAGCATCAGGATATGATGTTTTTGGTATATATATAATTCCACTATTACTGTCCGTTCCTGTCTTTTCTGATAATGTAATTATTTGTATTTTTGTATCTAAATTGCCATTTAGCGTAGTAGATCAGATGGCGGGCGCAGCCACAAGAGCGCCAGAAAGGAGCCCACATGGGTTACATAAAATTTAAAAAGAAAAAGACCGTTACAAAGGTCATTGTGTCAGAAGAGAGTCCTCATGTGATCCGGATCACCGGAGACAATCTCACAGTAAATACTGACGGCTTCCGCCTCTACCTGGATGAGGGATGTAAATACCCGCTGGACAACGGCGAGTATGAGGCATACACAACTTTATTTCGCGCGGGTGACGGCTGGTATGAGCTGTCAAATGATGGCTCAGTATATATTGAGCCAGTTGCACCGGTGCAACCTGAACCGACCGAAGAGGAGCTTGCAGAGCAGGCACGACAGCAGCAGATCAGTCAGTTGACTGCGCAAATCGATGACCTCAAGGCCAGAATCGCCGCCAGTGACTATAAGGTTATCAAGACCTATGAGTATACTCTCCTTGGTGAGCAGACCGAGTATGATATGGAGGCTGTCCATGCAGAGAGACAGGCTCTCCGGGATCAGATCAATACATTGGAGACACAACTGGCAGATCTGACCGCAACCGCAGAGTAGGAGGCTGCTTATGAGAGTGAGAGACGGTCCTTAAACAATAAAACATAGTAACCAAGAGCCAAGAGCCGATTACTTCCTTCAGGAGGTGACCGGCTCATTATATTAAGGAGACTGAGATGGCAACAGAAATCATTGTGGCACTGATCGGCTGCGCGGGAAGTGCGGCAGGCGCCTTCTGCGGAATTCTGGTCAATACAAAATTGACTACATATCGGTTGGAGCAGCTCGAAAAAAAGGTGGATAAGCATAACACAGTCATAGAACGCACATTCAAGCTAGAAGAAGCGCAGGCAGTTATGCAGGAACAAATTAAAGTAGCAAATCACAGAATTGAAGATTTGGAAAGAGAGGTAAAAGAATGAGCACAAGTACAATCATGGTAATTATTTTGGCAGTGCTGACGGCACTGGTAGTAGGAACATTTTTATGGGTATACATCCGCGATAAGACGATTGATGAGATCAGAGTGGATGTGTATCACCTGTTTCTGAAGGCAGAACATGCATTTAAAGAGTCGGGTTCCGGAAAGCAGAAGATGAAGTATGTAGTAAGTCAGGCAAGAAAACTGTTGCCTTCATGGCTGCAGTATTTTGTCACTGATGAGTTCTTAGAAAGCGTTATAGAAAAGTGGTTCCAGGCAGTGAAGGATCTGCTGGATGACGGCAAGCTGAATGGATCAGAGGAGGAAGAGGAATGAAAAAGGCATTATCAAAAGGACCGGATATTTCCAAACACAATGGAAATGTTAATATCAAAAAAGTGCGTGATGCCGGATATAAGCCTATAGGTATTCGGGCTGGTTACGGAAAAAATAACGTCGACGAGAAGTATGTGAGCAATGCATTGGCCTGCTTTAATCTGGCTGTGCAGGTGCTGCTCTACTGGTTTTCATATGCCTACACCGCAGCAATGGCAGTGGCAGAGGCAGAGTTTTGTATCACTCAGGCTAAAAAGTACTGGAGCAAATGCCCTATTGCATTTGATTTTGAGTACGACTCTGTAAATTATGCGCGTAAGAGAGGCGTGAATGTCACAAAACAGCTGGCTACAGATATGGCAATTGCATTTTTGCAAAAGGTCAAAGCAGCCGGTTATCTCCCGGTGATCTATACCAACAAAGATTACCTTAATAAATATTTTGACATGAACCGGATCGTAAAAGCACTGGGAAAGGTATACGTATGGTATGCACGCTATACGTCCAGTCTGTCAGCGGCGGAGATTGACCTTGCGGATATTTGGCAGTATACATCATCAGGATCTGTCCCTGGAATAAGTGGCAAGTGTGATATCAATATCTTTTATACGGACTTTGAAATGGTATCAGTACCGGCGCAAAGAGAAGAAACCTGTAATATTAATATTCAGAACTTCCAGAAAGCTGCAAATGCAGACGGTTATCGGGATGAGCAGGGAAGAAAGCTGGCTGAAGATGGCAAAGATGGCAAGAATACTCGGTATGTAAAACAGCAGATCTGCCTGCAGGCGAAGAGATTCGGGCTGAGCTACAAGGTTGGCTCCAGGGGAGCGGTAGTTAAGTGGTGGCAGACACGTTGCAATGAGATCTTAGGACATGACCAGAACGTAGATGGTAAGTATGGAAAAGACGCAAGGAAAGAGACCATTGCAGTGCAGGACAAGCTGAACCTGGTAAAAGATGGAAAAGTAGGATACGACAGTATCCAGGCGGCATTCTATAATTGACGGATCAGCAGAAGGTATGATACTCTAAAATTACCCATTGAATCCTTCTCATGGTTTATCATGGGAAAAGAGTGGCGAACAAGAAGGGGTGTTCGCCACTCTTTTTATATTAACTGGCAATTTAACTTATTCAACGGAAGAAACAATATGCGGTAAATGGATTGATGGTAGCAACATATATAGAGTTGTTAAGCAAGTCACGTCAAATATTAATACTAATATTGTTGCAATGTCACTTCCTACCGCATCTCGTGTTATAGATATCAAAGGTACTATAGAAACTAACGAAAACAGAACAATTCCCATTTGTTGTACATGGGAAACTGGATTATCAATATATGCATACTACTACCAATCTGAAAAAAATATCTATCTTAATAACAAGGTTGGAAGCGGTACAGCCTATATAATAGTTGAGTATATTAAATAATTAGTTACACGATGCATTTAGGATAATGTATCTTTTATGATAAAAGAGGTATCCACCCAGACCATTTTGTCCCATAATAATTGTTTACAGCTATTTTATTGCCAGTGTTAGAAAACAAAAGTATGGTGATTTGGTCATCTGCCCTTTTTAAAATGATACCCATTCCATATTTATATGTAGTATCTGGTAAATCAGTGGAAGTCTCACCCGTTATAATATAACTTATTCCATACGGAGAATACTGTTTTGCACAACCCAATACACTTGTGATACCCGCATCGGCATAAGCTTTTCCGGTAATAGAGTTACTAAATCTTAAATCTGTCATTTTTAAATTGCCATTTACAGAGAAAATAAATTACAGGAAACAACTTGATGCAACACAAAATGCAACATGAAATAGAAAAACCCTTGAAAAATCAAGGGTTTTAAGAAGCGCGAGACGGGGATCGAACCCGCGACCCCCTCCTTGGCAAGGAGGTGCTCCACCGCTGAGCCACTCGCGCATGTCTTACAGACAAGTTATAATATACTATAAGGTGTTCTAAATGTCAACAGAAAAAGTGTGCATCTTTTTGAATAATTGCATATACAATTCATAAAATAATTAAATGACAGAAGCAGTGCTACAAGGGAAATGCTTAGTGCAGCAGTTTCTTCCGCAGCCATCCGGAGAATTTTTGTTCCACAACGATCCAGGACAGGTAAGCCAGCCCGATACTCAGCGCCACACTTAAGATCACCCCGATGACAGACATTACAGAGAGGGTGGAGAAGTCGAACACCGCCCGGTCTAAGAGCATTACCGGATAGTAATGCACCAGATACAGGGAATAACTGATATTTCCCATAAGGATGAAAAAGCGGGGCAGAGAGAGCTTCAGTCCGGCCAGAAAAGCTAAAACCAACACTACAAGTGCCGGAAGTCCCCACAGCGGAAGCCTGCGGAAACCGATCACATTGATCCTGGGGGTGAAAAATGCCAGCAGACAAAAAATCACCGGAATGCCTACCGCAGACAGCACACTTACAGCCATAGGAAACGGATGCTCCAAATGCCTGTGATATAAAAAACGCAGCAGATAATAGGCGAGGATTCCGAAAATGAATTCCAGCATGACAGGATCACCGTAAAACATAAGAACAGGAGAAAACATCCTGCCTATCGGAGACTGCCAGGAGGAAATCAATGGAGCGAATATCTGGACTGCCCCTACCAGAACTGCCAGGAATGCACTGCAGATCAGGCCGCGGTATTTCATGCTGATATGAAAGGCAATGAAAAATAACAGATAGAACAGCATTTCACAGTTGATAGTCCATCCGATCCGCACCAGAGGCTGGATAATTCCACCACCGATATCAAAAGGAATAAACAGCAGGCTCTTGACCAGGTACGAAAGATTGTGTCTGGTCTGCTGGAACATGGATGGAAACAATAACAGCGACAGATAAGTCACAAGTGTCATCAGATAATACAGCGGCAGAATTCGGATCAGACGTTTCCGGAAGAAGTATTTTGTACTTTTTTCTGTGGTGAACATGATCATAAACCCACTGATGCAGAAAAATATGTCTACCCCGAATGCACCGAAATTTAAGAAACGGATATGCTGAAACACCACAAAAAGAGCAGCCAGACCGCGTAAAGCCTGGATGCTGTCAAAATGCAGATCTTGAAATCTCTTGTTTATTGCGATATTTTCCATAAAAATCATACCTTTTTCTTACTTATTTCCGAAACATATTCTCATTTTAACATTTTTTTATAGAATAGGGAAACATTTTATCTATTCCGTAAAATAACTTGCGCACCGGGGTATAAAATAATACAATGATAAGGAGTAAAGCATTGGGGAATTGACAGGATGGAACAAATATGAGTGTAGACAGACAGCAGATGTTAGAGACAGCAGAACGGTTAAACCAACAGATGGCAGATGGGATCCCTTATACTTGGGAGACACTGGAACAGGCATTGTCCTTTGTGACGGAGAAGAGGGATAGGGGAATCCATGGAAGGATCTGTTATTTCGCAGCATTTTATCATCTGGATACAGGGAATCAGGAACAGTGTCTGAAGTATCTGGACGAAAGTGTGAGATGCCTGCTGGGAACGGATCAGGAGATTCACGTAGCCAGGGCCTATAATATGATCGGTATCGTGGCACATATGCAGAACAATCTGTCTCTGGCCATGGAACAGTATGGCAGGGCATTGGATTATACAGCGAAATACAATGATAAGATGGTACATAGTATAGTATTAAGTAATATGGCGGATGCATATTATCTTATCGGAGTCTATGACAGAGCCGTGCAATGTTATAGGGAATGCATCCGTGAATTTGAAAAAGCAGGTGATGACAGCATTTACAGCCGGATCAATTTCCGGAAAATGCTGTCAGAGTATGGCTGTTGTCTGCTGCATCTGGATATGGAGCAGGAGGCAATGGAGGTATACCGCAAACTGGAAGAAACCGGAAAAAGCGAAGAGATCGTACGGGGAACGAGACTTGCGGCGAATGTGTTTTTCACGTATCTGGCAGAAAGCGAAGGACACCGGGAAAAAGCGGCCGATCATGTAAGACAGGCTGTGATGGCATTGGAAGATATGTGTCAGGTATCTTCCGAATATGACAGTATTCAGAATCTTCTCCAATATGTGGAAAAGACCGGTAATATAGAGTTGCTGCAGGAGATATTGGATTGTCTGGAGCCTAAGGCGGCAATCGAGCAGAATAGGAGCCTGCTGCTACAGCTTTTATTGTTGCGGCTGCGTTATTGCAGTGCACAGATGTCTATAGAGGAATTCCGTCAGGCTACAGAGACTTTTTTTCACATCAAGGAAAGCAGCGAAATGATCGAGAGCAATCAGGTCATGTATATGCTGGAGCTGCGTAAGCGCCTGCAGGCGGTGGAAGAGGAGCAGCGGGAGCAGACGAAGAAGAGAAACAAATTATTGTATCAGTCAGAGCATGACGAATTAACAGGACTGTACAACAAGAGAAGTCTGAACCGTTATCTAGAGGATGTCTTTGAAGCCTGCAAATTAAATGAGAAAGAACTGGGAATTCTATTTTTGGATATTGACTATTTTAAACAACTAAACGACCGGTACGGGCATGGAAAAGGGGATGAAGGAATCTGTGCAGTGGCAGATACGTTGAAAAGAATATTCCCGGAGGACTATGTGGCGCGTTACGGTGGGGATGAATTCCTCGTAGTGATGACAGGGCGTGATCTGACCTATGTAATGGAACATGCAGAATCGTTGTGTGCCGGTATCCGGGAATGCAAAATTCCCAATGAAGATTCCGAAGTGGAATCATGGCTTACGATTTCCGTAGGTGGTGTCTGTGCTATTCCGAAGGAACCAAACCGGGTGTGGGATTTCCTGTCTGCAGCGGATAATACATTGTATGAACAGAAGAAAGAACAAAAAGGGAAAGTTCGTTTTTATCAGGGAGAGGGGAAATATTTATAAGAAACATTTATAGAAATGATCAAAAAGGAATTTAATAGCAATGGAGAATAAACAATATACTACCCGCGAACTGTTTCGCAGATTTGCACCTTATTTTAAAAAATATCGTTTTACCCTGTGCATGGATCTGTTCTGTGCAGCGTTAACCACGGTCTGCGAACTGGTATTGCCACTGATCATGCGCTATATTACCAATGAGGGGCTGCGGGATCTGGCTGCTCTGTCGGTGAAGACCATATTTACGCTTGGCATTTTGTATTTCGGACTTCGTATCGTGGACTGCATCGCCGGCTACTATATGTCCGATATGGGACACGTCATGGGAGCGAAGATCGAGACGGACATGCGCAGAGATGCGTACAATCATTTGCAGAAATTGTCCAATACCTACTATAACAATACCAAGGTCGGTCAGATCATGGGGCGGATCACCAATGACTTATTTGATGTGACGGAATTCGCCCATCATTGCCCGGAGGAATTTTTCATCGCCGGGATCAAGACGGTGATCTCTTTTGTCATTCTGGCAAATATCAATCTGCCGCTGACTTTGATGATCTTTTTATGTGTACCGCTTATGTGCGGCGTGTGCATGATCCTGAATTTCCGGATGCGGAGCGCTTTCCGTAAGCAGCGCAATCAGATCGGCGAACTGAATGCCCGGATCGAGGACAGCCTCTTAGGACATAAGGTCGTTAAGGCATTTACCAACGAAGAGGTGGAAAATGATAAGTTCGAGAAGGACAACGGTACTTTCCTGGACATCAAAAAGCTGACCTACCGCTACATGGCGGCATTTAATACCACAGTCAAGCTGTTCGACGGACTGATGTATCTGGTAGTCCTGGTGGCAGGCGGTATCTTCATGGTAAGAGGTAAGATAGCCGCAGGTGATCTGGTGGCATATATGCTGTATGTGTCCACACTGATCGCAACGATCCGTCGTATCATTGAATTCGCCGAGCAGTTCCAGAGGGGTATGACCGGCATCGAGCGTTTTCTACAGATCGTAGATGCGGATATCGAGATCTTTGACGAACCGGATGCGGTCGAACTGAAAGATCCGAAGGGAGAGATCTCTTTTGAAAAAGTAAGCTTTGAATATCCGGATGATCACAATAAGGTATTTACGAATCTGAACCTGCAGATCCATGCGGGGGAAAAGGTGGCGATCGTCGGACCCTCCGGTGGAGGAAAGACGACACTGTGCAATCTGATCCCCAGATTCTATGATGTCTCGGAAGGAAAGATCCTGCTGGACGGTCAGGATATCAAGCATTTTACGTTGAAGAGCCTGCGGGGCAATATCGGTATCGTGCAGCAGGATGTATATCTGTTCTCCGGTACGATTTATGAAAATATTTCCTATGGACGTCCGGGAGCTTCCAAAGAAGACGTGATCGAGGCGGCAAAACGCGCCGGAGCACATGATTTTATCATGGATCTGAAGGATGGTTATGATACTTATGTGGGAGAGCGGGGCGTGAAGCTGTCCGGGGGACAGAAGCAGCGGATCAGCATCGCCAGAGTATTTCTGAAGAATCCGCCCATTATCATACTGGATGAGGCTACTTCCGCACTGGATAATGAGAGTGAATTTGCGGTGGCGAAGTCCTTAGGAGAGCTGTCGGAGGGACGCACGACCCTGACCATAGCCCACAGACTATCCAGTATCCGCAATTCGGACCGGATCCTGGTGCTGACGGACGATGGTATCGTGGAGGAAGGCGATCACGACCAGCTCATGGAGCAGAAGGGAATTTATTATCAGTTCTACGAAACAGCCAATGCTTTAAAATAATATTACAAAAACGGAGGTAGAGCTATGAAACTTGTGTTTGTGGGGGCAGACCATGAAGTAACCGGAAGCTGTCATTATCTGGAGGTTGCCGGGAAACATATTTTAGTGGACTACGGTATGGAGCAGGGTGTCAATGTATTTGAAAATGTGCCGCTGCCGGTGGCGGAATCCATGATCGATTATGTATTCCTGACTCATGCTCATGTGGATCATTCGGGTCTTCTGCCGCTTCTGTATGCCAGAGGCTTCAGAGGACAGATCTATACCACGGATGCTACGGCGGATCTGTGTAGCATTATGCTGCGTGACTGTGCACATATCCAGAGTGCCGAAGCGGAATGGAAGAATCGTAAGGCAAAACGTTCTGCGAATAATGCAGTGGTGGAGCCACTGTATACCATGGAGGATGCAGATGGTGTGATCCGCCGGTTCGTTCCCTGCCATTACAATACGATCGTGGAAGTATGCGAGGGAGTAAAAATCCGTTTTACGGATATCGGACATCTGCTGGGCTCTGCCAGCATCGAAGTCTGGCTGACGGAGGACGGCAATACGAAAAAAATCGTATTTTCCGGCGATATCGGCAACAAGCACCAGCCGTTACTTAAGGATCCGACACCTACGAAGGAAGCGGATTATGTCGTGATGGAGTCTACCTACGGTGACAGACTGCATCCGAAGGATAAGCTGGATTATGTGGCAGAACTGACCAAGGTGCTGCAGGAGACCTTAGACCGGGGCGGTAACGTGGTGATCCCGTCTTTTGCTGTGGGCCGTACCCAGGAGATTTTGTATTTCCTGCGAAAGATCAAGGTAGGGCGCCTGGTAAAGGGTCATGAAGATTTCCCGGTGTATGTGGACAGTCCCATGGCGGTAGAGGCTACCGGTATATTCCAGGAGAACAGGTGGGAATGCTTCGATGATGAGGCGATGGAATTCGTAAAAGAGGGCATTAATCCTATTGCTTTTTCAGGATTAAAGCTGTCTATCACCAGTGAGGAATCCAAAGCCATCAACTTTGACGAGACCCCTAAGGTCATTATCTCCGCATCCGGTATGTGTGATGCAGGACGTATCCGGCATCATCTGAAGCATAATCTGTGGAGACCGGAGTGTACGATCCTGTTCGTCGGTTATCAATCGGTGGGAACACTGGGCCGGGCACTGGTAGAGGGTGCTGACGAGGTGAAGCTGTTCGGTGAGACGGTTTCAGTGCGCGCCGAGATCCGGAAAATGACGGGACTGAGCGGTCATGCGGATAAGGAAGGTCTGATCGACTGGATCCGGGCCTTTGAGGAAAAGCCGAAGAAGGTGTTCGTGGTACATGGAGAAGACAGCGTATGTACCGGATTTGCCGAATGCCTGAAGATGGAGTATGGGCAGAGAGCCTATGCTCCTTACAGCGGTACAGAGTTCGATCTTGCAGGCAATAAGTTCACCTATGAGGCGGCACCTGTTGCCGTGCAGAAAAAGACGAAGCCTGCTACCGGAGTCTTCGAACGACTGCTTGCCTCTGCGAGACGCTTACTGGCACAGGTTACGAAGAGCGAGGGTGTCATGACCAACAAGGATATGGCGAAGTTCGCGGACCAGATCAATTCCCTGTGCGACAAGTGGGAGATATAAAGTGCATCCATCGGCACAAACAACCCTGAGTATGTAGGACGATAGTCCGGAATACGAAGGGGGGTACGATTTATAATTAGAATCAGAATAAGGAGACAACATGAGTTTAGCGGATCATATTTTTATCGATATGTGCAATGACATTTTAACGAACGGTACCAGTACGGAGGGCGAGAAAGTGCGCCCCCACTGGCCGGACGGCACTCCTGCCTATACCATTAAGAAATTCGGAGTGGTGAACCGGTACGACCTGTCGAAGGAGTTCCCAATCCTGACCTTGCGCCGGACGGCATTAAAATCCGCCACAGATGAGATGCTGTGGATCTGGCAGCGCAAGTCCAACAACATTCATGATTTAAACAGCCACGTCTGGGATGAGTGGGCAGATGAAAACGGTTCGATCGGTAAGGCATACGGCTATCAGATGCAGGTGAAGCATCAGTATAAGGAAGGCATGATGGATCAGGTGGACCGCGTGATCTACGATCTGAAGAACAATCCTTTCAGCCGCCGGATCATGACCAACATCTATGTCCATCAGGATCTGCACGAGATGAATCTGTATCCCTGCGCCTACAGCATGACCTTTAACGTGACACAGAAAAAGGGAGAGGACAGGCTGACCCTGAATGCCATTTTAAACCAACGCTCCCAGGACGTACTGGCAGCCAACAACTGGAATGTGGTACAGTATGCGGTGCTGGTATATATGTTGGCGCAGGTCTGCGATATGAACGTGGGCGAGCTGGTGCATGTCATTGCGGATGCTCATATCTATGACCGCCACGTGGATGCCATTAAGGAACTCATCAGCAGAGAACCCTTCCCGGCACCGAAGTTCTGGCTGAACCCGGAGATTAAGGATTTTTACCAGTTTA
>ERZ824575.988-NODE-988-length-30448-cov-15.694535_pt1 | contig 30448 bp, 24 predicted proteins | sample MGYA00519470_ERZ824575 | MGnify/ENA primary metagenome ERZ824575 (study PRJEB31778, sample SAMEA3449170) | human gut metagenome | biome: human gut; feature: human-associated habitat; material: faeces | place: United Kingdom | collected 2010/2012 ...
TTCTCCTTTAGCATAATTTAAATTGTTAGGATCTTGTTTTACAGCATATAACATTGCTATTGGATTATTAAGCAAATAATATGATGATGAATCATTGAACTTGTAACCACTAGCAATTGCAGTCTTTATAACATCTTCTGTTAAGGCTTCTCCTTTAGCATAATTTAAATTGTTAGGATCTTGTTTTACAGCATATAACATTACTTTTGGATCTCTTTTAAGTTGAGATATTATATTATTTAATAATGAATTATAGAAAGATTCAGACTTTAATCTCTTAAAATCTTTTTTTGCAGCTTTAGTTATTAATTTTGTTATAGTATCAGTGTCTCCTAATGATTCTAAATCATTTATATTTCTGATTATTATTTTTAAAGCTTTTTCATTGGACATTGTAGACATAGTTATTTTTTTTATAAATTTGGTTATATTCATATCTATTACCTCTTCTAGTATAATTTTACTATAATTTATGTGATTGTACAATAAATTTTATTAATTTTGTTAAAATAAAAAGAGAAACTATTTCTCTTTAATATATCTATAGTCATCATAAGTAATCATATTCCTACTAAAAATAATCTTATTCTGAATAATATTATTAATATTACTAATATAATCACTATCAATATCCCCACTATATTTACCATTAAGACTATTATATCTACCCCTATCAGTAATCCAAGATAAATTATCTAAAATAACCATACCCTCACTATTAGATAAAAGATCAGAACCTGCAAATAATCTAGAATCATATTTAATATCAAATAAATTATATATAGTTGGTAATACATCTATAGGCATACCTACTTTGGTAATATTAATATTCTTCATATTACTATTATATATAATTAGAGCATTATGATTTATTTCAAATAACTCATCTCTCTTATAACTAGATAATTCATTAATTTCTTCTAGTGATAATCCATATGGATAATGATCTGCGAGTAAGACAATTACAGTATCCTCTAAAATACCTTTATTTTCTAGTTCTTTTAATAGTGATTCCATTGCTCTATCTAATTCTATTTGAGTAGCAAGATATGATTTTGCCTTATCACTATAATCTAAGTTTTTTACTAAGTCCCAATTCTTACTTACAATACTATTACTTTCTTTAGTATAATCTAAATGTCCTGATACAGTCATATAATAAGTCATAAATGGTTTATCACTATTTATGTAATCATTAGTAGTAGCTTTAATCATTTCTATATCACTTTCTGGCCACATATTACAGTTTATGTTTAATCCCATGTTGCAGGCTTTAAAATTATCAAAACCTAAGGCTTTAAGATATTTGTATCTATTTTGAAAATAACCATCATGGGCGTGATAAGCATAAGTATTATATCCTTTTTCTTTAAATACAGTAGCTAGTCCATATGGAAAACTATTTTTTCCACTCTTCCACTTTGTAAGAGTTGAGTAATTAGGATATAATCCTGTTAATGATTGAAATTCTCCTCCTATTGTAGATAAGTAATATGGTACATAAAAATTATTAAATATAAACCCATTATGAATAAGCCTATATAAAGTAGGAGTTCTCTCTTCATCTACTCCAATCTCACTATAAGATTCCGCTACTACAAAAATAAGATTCTTATTTTCAAACATCCCACTATATTTATTCTTACTAGTACCAGGATTATTTTCAATATATTTCTTAATATCCTTATTTAATTTATCACTATCTAAATCCAAATCAATAATATTCTTATCATAAACAAATAATTCATCATTATCATCATTCTCTTCATAATTAACTTCAATTACCTTATCATCAAACCCAAATATATTCCTATATATATCTAACCCCGTACTAGATAATACTCCCATCTTCTGAATACTAAGAGGAATATTATTTGTATTATAATATAAATCATATAAAGAAATATCACTACTATTCTTAGTACTATTAATATATAGCCTATAAGATAAGAAAGATAAAGGAATAAGAATAATATAACCAAATAAATACTTCTTATTACCCTTTATATCAAAATCTAGTTTTCTTCTAAAAATAATAAGTAAAATAAAAGGTAAAAAGAACAATACCAAATAGTGAATATTACTAACAATAACCTTAATAGTCTCTCCTGCAAACCCCATAGCCTGATCAGATAACTTAAAACAATCTAAAGAAAAGAAAGTCTGTAAGAAAGCTTTAAATATCGTCTCTAAAGCAAACCAAAAACAAAAAATAAAATAAATAATATAACCAAATATTCTATTTACCTTCTCACTCCATATAGTCATTAAAATAGTCATAACAAAAGAAACAAATAAAGAATATATAAGTATACTAAGTACTTCACCCTTAGAATAAATATCAAAAGAGATGAGAGCAAATACCATCTCAAAAAATACTAACACCAAATAATTTATTCCATTAATCTTTAATATTTTCTTCATCTTACCCTTCACCTCTAATAAGTATATTATTTCTTTTTATAATTATTATAAAATTCTTCTTTTAATTCTAAGAATCTATCCTCTTTAATAGCTTCTCTTATCTCTTCCATAATTCTAATTAAAAATCTTAAATTATGAATAGATAAAAGTCTTTGACCTAAAGTCTCATCTGCTACTAAAAGATGTCTAATGTAAGCCTTAGTATAATTCTTACAGCATTTGCAGTCACAACTTTCATCTACTGGCGTAAAATCTTCTTTATACTTAGCATTTCTCAAATTAATCTTACCATCTCTAGTAAAAGCATGACCATGTCTAGCAAGACGAGTAGGAAGTACACAATCAAACATATCTACTCCTCTTTCTACCCCTTCAAATAAATCAGTAGGTTCTCCTACTCCCATTAAATATCTAGGTTTATCTTCTGGTAAATATTTAATACCATATTCAATCATCTTATACATCGTCGGTTTATCTTCTCCTACTGAAGTACCACCAATAGAATAACCATCAAAACCTAATTTAACTGTCTCTTTACAAGACCATTCTCTTAAATCTTCAAATTCTCCTCCCTGTACAATACCAAATAAACTTTGATTAGGATTATTAAAAACAGCCTTTCCTCTCTTAGCCCATCTAATAGTTCTCTCAACACTATTCTTCATATATTCGTGTGTAACAGGATATGGAGGACATTCATCAAAACTCATAGCAATATCACTATCTAATTTATTTTGAATCTCAATACTCTTCTCAGGTGTTAAGAATAATCTCTCTCCATTAATATGACTCTTAAATACTACTCCCTCTTCACTAATATCTTTAGGTTTAGCCAAACTAAATACCTGAAAACCACCACAATCAGTAAGAATAGGACCATCATAATTCATAAACTTATGAAGTCCTCCTGCTTTAGCAACAATATCTTCTCCTGGTCTAAGCCATAAATGATAAGTATTAGATAATATAACACCTGTTCCTATCTCTTTAATTTCTTTTGGATCAAGAGTCTTAACCGTAGCCTGAGTACCTACTGGCATAAACATCGGAGTCTCAAATTTACCATAGTTAGTCTCTAATGTTCCATATCTAGCCTTAGTTTCTTTATCTTTATGTAATAATGTATATTTAACTTTCATAATACGCCTCATTTCTTACTAATTATATCAAATATAACAATTAAAGTAAAGAAAAAAAGTACCATTAAAGTACTCCTTATTCATGTATCTTCTTCATAAGTAAAGTAACATCTTTTACTTCTACATTAGAAGTATTAATATCTCCCGTTAAATTAGTCATAACCTCAAGTATCGAATCATCTTCAAATCTAAATAAAATATTCACTAGGTTCTGGTACTAACCAAGTTGCATTAATAATCATTGCTTCAATATCATTAGTATCATTATAACTAGCAAAGAATATCCCTTCAGTACTACTACTAGGAGTCTCTCCTTGAGGCCCCGTAGGACCAATTAAACCCTGTGGTCCCGTAGGCCCAGTCATTCCAATAATAACAGGATTACATATACATTTCTTATCTCTTTCTATCTTATCATAAGGATTCATACTATCCCTCCCTATAATAATCTATATAATAATAATAATATTCAAGTAATTATTATCGTTTACATTCTTTCACCTTTCATGAAATGCCAAGGTCATTTCATGTCATTTCTAGCCTATAGTCTAGAAATGAATATCAGCCATATCTATTATATTCGGAATAAATATCCAATATAAAAAAGAACTATGTTACTCAATAATGATATATCAAAATAACAAGTAACATAAGTTCTCAATTAATATTTTTTTAAACAACAAATTATTTTATAGAATTATAAAGCTCAAAGAGATCTCTATATAATTCATCAAAATTATTATACCTTAATTCCACTTTATTAGCAGTACATTTTCTTATTATAAAATTTAAAGTATTTTCAATAACTTTATTATCATAATTAATTAATAAAACGTTTCCCTTATCTTCTTTAGACAATGTACCTCCTAGTAACTCATATAATATTATTCCAATCGCATACATATCCTCATGGAAATCTATATCTTTACCAGATAGTTTTTCTAAAGAACAATAATTATATGTACCATACTTCTTAAATTTAGTATTTCCATCTATTTGAGCTATACCAAAATCTATAATTTTAATTCTACCATTTATATCTACTAAAATATTATCTAACTTTAGATCACAATGAACAATATTTTTATCATTAATCTGTTTAACAGCTTGTGTTAAATTTAACAAAATAATTATCTTTGATATTAAATCTGCTTTTTTATATCCATACAAATCATATCCTTTTATTTTTTCTAAAATAATATAATTATAATTTAAATCAAAAGTATAATCTATTACCTTAGCTATAAAATTATAATTTACTAATCTAGATAAAGCTAACACTTCATTCTTTAAACTCTCTATACCAAAACTATCATTATTGAAAGTAGTTTTGAGTATAAATTCATTATTATATCTATCATTTATTATATAAATTACAAAGTGTTCATTAATACTTATTTTTTTAATTATTTCATATCCTTTTTTTATTATTACATTTTCAATATTCAAAATAACACCTACCTATGTCTTTGTGGAACAACACTTTTAATATCTCTTTGTAAAAATAAATATTTTTTCTTATCAGATTCAAATATATTATAACCAACATAATCAAATACAAGACCTGATGTTGTTTTATAATCAACTTCTGTAATTCTAACGTGCAATTCAGTTCCTTTTAATATAACAACATCTCCAACAGTGCATTTTTCTTCATAAGTTATCATAGATTTTATCTTTTCCTCTAAATATGCAGCAGGATCTTCAATTACCTTACCATTCTCATCTAAAAAATCAAAAGTATTTAAACTACTGCAAAATCTATTTTCCTCATTAATAGTTTTTTCTTCTTTCATTAAAATCTCCCTCCTAACTATTGTATTGCTCTAGCTATTATATCAGAGCGATGTTTGAAACCATATGATATCTCATAATCAGACCATCCTTTTTGTCTAAGTATATTAACCACATTTTGATCTCTAAATCCACTTACATCTGAAAATCCTCTTGCCTCTTGTAGTTGACAAGATGCCTTAATTAAGTTTAATGAAATTTCCTTTCTAAGAAGTGTCGGATCAAGATTACCAAAAGTAAATCTTAATCTATCTAAAGCATCGGCATCTTTTAATATATCACTAATAACTCTTAATGAATTTTTGTCACTTGCATCGATACTATATTTATTACAAACACTATTAAATACTTCATCATAATTACATTTTCCTTCATCTATTTCATGTAATTCGATTGCTGCTTTTATCATATCTATATCTCTTATAGAATATCTCTCACCTATTAAATCTTTTATTTTAGCAGCACTCTTAATAGCATGCTCGGTATCATTTGCTACTAATACTCTACCGCAATCATGCCATTTAGAAGATTCAATAAGTATTGACATCTCTCTAGCAGATAAATCCGATTTTAAACCTATATATGAAGCAAAGGTCAAAACTCTTTCAGCATGATCAACGCCATGCTCTTGATTAGATAATTCCGGATTGTACGCATTGGAATTATTCATATCAACCATTGACTCATTTAATACCTTTAAATAACCCATATCATAAAAATCTTTTATCATATCAGCAAAATCAACCTGCGTATTTTCATTCACTCGATATCTTTGTCCATTTTCTTCTGAAGTACGAATACGTTCATAATATTTTGCAAATGAATCTTTTACTTTTATTAAATCAAAATTTAACACTCTTAAAAATGATAAATTATCAAAACTAATTTCACTTGATATTTTTGGTGTAGAAAGCTCATTTTCTGGTAATTCAAATGTCGGCTCAGAGCCCTCACCTTTCACCTCTGTAACATTTAATTCAGCAGTACTTAATTTACCAGTAGAAGCTCCCTTTCTAGTAAAATCTTCTCTACTTAATATACCCATTTTTTCTTTGATAATAAATGGTAAATCAACACCGATCGAACTATCATTATTAGGAAGAAGTTCCATTTCTAAAAATATTTTTCCAGTAACTGGATCTTCAAAATAATGATCTGTAACACGTAACTTACTATCTCTAGGCAAAAGAAATTCTTGTTGGCCATAGCCTGCTACTCCAGTTAAACTCTCAACATATAATCCTTTTGAACCTTCTGGAACTTTAATTTTAATCATAATATTTCTTGAATCAGTTATACTAGTAGTTGGTAGTAATGTAGTACTCAAAAATGCTTTATCACTTATTACTTGCCCAATTTCTAATGATTTAGGATCAAGCATCGTATTACCATCAAATAATTCATCTACTCCTCTATAAACATCCATTGCCTTTTTTGTAGGAGAAGACGATGCTATAGCATGATCCATTACTGCAACATGATCTTTCATTCTAAAATCAGAAATATCAGTTCTTCCATTTGCCGCATCACTTTTATTAATCATATTCTCAAGATCACCGGGATTATTACCATCATATTCAGCACTCAAAAATTTGACAATATTTTTTCTTAAAAATGCCGCTATTGCTGGTCCATTTTTATGTGTATATCCCTCTATCACTGATTTAACTGTTTTAATTTTTTTTAATCTTTCAATATTATTATTTGGATCAGTTCTATACCCGTTAATTTCAGAAACTAATTCTGGTGATAAATATTTTTCTGCAGCAGCAAATATTATATCATCATTAATAGTGCTTTGTGATGAAATTGCAGGATGTCCCTCAGAACTTGTAGTAGGTTTTCCATCTTTATCAACATATAAAATTTCTCCATTAACATCTAGTTTGTAAAATACACTCCATAAATCTTTAGGAATACTTTCAACATCATTAATATCAAATAATTTCCTTAATTCAAGATAAGCAATTTGTTTAGCATCATCAAAATTCCTAGCAACCTCAAGTTTATTGTGAAATTGAAGAGGCTCTGTACCACCAATAGTATTATTTCTCATAATTAAGAATTCATTATAAGAAACTTCACTACCATCAGGTAATCTAAAGCGAACACTATCAACATTATCTATTTTAGCCAACACTTCATCAGTCATCATAGTAATATCAGTAACATCAATTGATGCAAAAATACCTTTTCTAGTTTTATTATTAGCCGCCACTATTTGCTTATCAATATCAGAATAACGGGGATTAATACTAGAAGATTGTTCTACAGTTTCATTAATAGAAGGTGTAACATTATCATTTGAATGAGTAGTTTCTACAACATCAGATTCAACTTGTGCACTCGGAAGACCAACAACATTATTTTTAACAAAATTCAAAAAATCGTCCATGCTATTAATTTTTATAGTTTCATTGCCCATAACTATTGAAAAAGCAAATTTACCACCATTTGTTATACCAGACATAATTACACCATAGCAAAATGATTTAATCATATCCTTAGGTAACTGATCATAATCGATAGTTTCTCCAAGCAATACACTTCTTAAAAGAGCATCTACTCCTTCTTGCAATGCTTCTTCGCCACCCTCTTTAAGCAGACCGATAATAGAAAATTCAGCTGTAGCACTTAAACCAGGAATATTACCTAATAGTAAACCTAATGATGCTTCTGAAAAACCAGATGCCAATCCATAAACCGTAGAAATGTATAAATCATTTCCCTGCATCAAAGCTTGGTTCTTAGCATTACCACCTACACTTAATCCCATTAAACCACTACTAATTAATGTATTAAATGCAAAAGTCTTTCCAGCAATGGTTATACCAGCTCCAGGAGCAACAAAAGATACTGCAATTGCTAAAGCTAAAGTTGGTGCCATATTGCCAAAGCTGCTTCCTAATTCATACACATTATCTAATCTTGACTTTTTATCGGTATCAATTTTAATAATCAAATTATTATATTCTTGTTCAGATAGCATTGTCTTAGCATATTCTAAATCAATTTCATTAGTTTCACTATTATACATTTTCTTTAAAAAATCATTTGCTACTTCTTCACCTTGTTCAGCATAAATTTCATTAGCTAGTTTACTAATATAATTTCCAGATGAATTAGTAAGTTCATTCAAAATATACATCTGCTCGTATTGGGTTGTAGACATCATACCTTCATCACTAAAAGCATTACCAAGTCCATCAAAGAAAGTTGACACACCATTCTCAAAACCCTTAGCCCCAGATAAAACACCAGCACGCACATCGGGATCAATATTACCATTTTCATCTCTTATACTATCCAAAAACTTTTCAGCATTAGCATATCCTTCCACTTTATTAAGTTTATCTTCAATAGCATCAACATATTCTCTAGCAGCTTTTGGAGATTGTGTATCCCATAGATAACTAAATATAAGCATATCTTGTTCAGTAAAATATTTAAATCTCCAATAACTATCATTATCCATAGTAATAGTACCATTTTTAATTCCATATAATTTGTATAATTCACTATTCGGATTATCTTTATTATTAGCAACATAATTTTTAAAATCATCAGTATCCATTAATTCTATATAAGGCTGTTCTTTTAGTATTTGCAACATTTCATATCTTGATGCTTTAAGTTGTTCGATCTCACAACTAAGTTGAGTTAATCTTTCTACATATTTTTCATACGACATATCAAGTGCCTTAGAAAAATATTCATTATACTTTTCCGTATATGTAGTATTTATATAATTAGCATACTCTTCTTTTAATGAATTATATTTTTCTGATGACATTCTTTCTCTATCTGTTGGATAGCCATTATCTTTTAAATATTTTTTAAAATATTTATCACTTTTAATTGCTTCTTTAGGATTTAAATATTTTTTTCTTCCTTTTACATTTTCTTCCCAATATAACTCAGGATATTCCCCTCTATTAGCGGAATCAGTAAAACTTTTACTTTTCTTTATTAAATTTTCTTTTTCTTCTTCAAGTGTTTTTTTACTATTATCGAAAAAAGAAATTAAATTCTCAATTTGTTCTATTATTTCAGATTTTTTTACCATTTTCTCTTTTTGAGCTATAACAGTTGGAGAAGATAAATCAAACTCTTCAGTATTAGCGGTCCTAGCACGAGATGCTAATGCAGCCTGACTACTACCACCACTTTTTCCAATTGTAGAACCATATTTCTTATTAGTATAGTTACTATTAACTCTTATATTATTTGAATTATTAGATATAGAATTACTCCCCATTTTGTCCTCCTCAACTATTAAACTTTGATATACTTAGTTCATTGATTTTTGATAACTTTGAAGCCATTTCCAATTCGTTTTTATTTATTTTTTCCATAATGGCATTAATATTATCTTTATAATTACTTAAATCTTCTTTAATAGTAATTAATTCTCTTTCCATAGAAAATAATGAATTTATATAATAAAAGTCTCTAGGAAAATAAGTATTATAAAAATTATTATTAATAACGTTAAATTTACTAATACAACCATTTAAATTACTGATAATATTATTTTTATTTTCCACATTATATTTTATCTTTGTCATAAATATTACTCCTATTACTTAAAGTTTTGATACATACTTTCTACTTCTTTATAATAATTACTAATTCTCTCTAATACTTCAATAGTATCAAGATTCTTTATTTTTTCTTGATTAATCTTTTCATTAAAAACAGAAGCATTATTATCTTTCCAATAATTATTTAGTTTAGATAACTCAAAATAAATATCTGCACAATTATCATTATAATCACTTATATACTTATCTAAGTTTTTAATTTCACTACTAATTTTATTTGTATCAACTAATAAACCCATATTATCACCATTATATTTTTGATATTTCATTTAAAATAATATTATATTGATATCTAGCTTGAGGAATAAATGTATTAATTATTAAACTTCTATAATCTTCAATTTTTTTAATCATATTGTCTAAAGTTTTTTTATTATAATATACCCCATCTATTTCTATACTTTCTTTAATTATCTTTCTACAAGAAATTAAACTATAATATACATCATTTAAATTATTATAATTATTTTGTAAAACATTAATTAATCTTTCATACTGATATTTTTTTTGATAAAGTTCATAATTCATAACACATCTCCTCTCCAACATATACCAACTAAAAGTTAATATATATTGGAGAGAAAACATATTTTCTCTACTCTTGAACATCAGAATTAGTATATGTTTGACTAACATTTTCATCTGAAGTAACATAACTTTGAATAACCTCTTCAAATTTTTGAGCAAAGTTTGACTCGTTACCATCAAGATATGTATACAATCTTTCTAATGCAGCATTTATTCTATCAATGAATCCTTGCATACTAGCAGTTTGACTACCAGCAAAAGCAGAATTAACTTTATCACGAAGTGCTGAAGTAGCATTTCTTGATTCTGTATCTAATTCATTCTTTTTACTTTTAATTTTATTCATAGCAACTTTTGCTAATTCGGGATCCATACCCATAAAATTTTCGTTCATTTATCTCACCTCCATATTTTTTATTACATTCCACTTGTTCTTTGTTTTTCAACCCAGTCATTATAAGTTCTTTCGAATTGACTAGACATAGCGTCGTAAGTAGCGGTTACACTCTCTTTAGTACTTTGAATTACTTTATTTAATTCATCTTTATAAGCGGTAGCATCAGCACCTTTCCAACTATCAGATATTGCATTTTCTACTTCTGGGAAACTATTTAAAATATCTAATAATCTACTTTTCCTAGTTCTAATTTCAGCAGCTAATTCACTATATCCAGTTGAATTATAACCAATAAAACTCATAATTCACCTCCTTTATAAAATTTTATATTAAACTAATTTTATTAGTTAATATTATAATTATTATAAATACTCTCATTTTCTTTATTTGTATCAATATAAATATTTACAATTCTAGTTAGATAATCAATATAAGAGTTTCTATTACTTAATAGTGTATTTAAAGCAATATTAAGACTATTAATCTTATTTTTAATATTCTTACTATTATTACCAGAATAATAACTAGATAATAAACCAAGTGACTTATTAATATTATTAATTAATTTTTCTTCATTATCTTTATATAGTTCTATCTTCTTAATAATCATTATAACCGAATTATAATCAATAATCCCACTATTCATAATTCACTCCCTTATTTTCTATCTAATATAAGTATAACATTATTTAATATCAAAGTAAATTAAAAGTGTCAATAATTTGACACTTTATTTATATTTTAATTAAAACAAGTTTTGTAGTATTTCTAATATCAGTGTTTATAACAATATCATTATTGTCATAAATCTTACCGGTTTCTATATTTGCTATTACATAATTTTGATTCATTAATAATTTACCATCACTAAGATCACTAATTGATTTAACTACCAATTTATTTATTTTCCATATAAATTCATTTACTGGAATAAATAAATCATAATGTTGATTTAAATTAGGAACATATAAATTAATTAATATTTTATTCATTACTATCATCCTCTCCTAATTTATATTCAGATAATTCGATTGTCTTAAATAATTCAGCTCTACCATCTCTAATAACAAAACCAAAATTATTCTTATAAGTACTTGACATTTCCTTAGTAAGTTTACTAAGTTTAAATAGATTTTGATCTGATAATCCAGTACCTATCCAAATACCATCAGTATCATTCTGAATATTTCTATACCAAGTATCAAACTCAGCTTTCTTAAGTTTTTTATAATCATCTGCTATTAAAAGACTAATATTTTCACTATTTTTTATTTCTTTAGTAAAATCTTCTAACTTCATATTATCTAACTTAAGTTTAAACTTATTAAAGTTTTGAAAATATAATACTGTCTTCAATCCAATATTTTCTTTTATTCTTTTAACATAATCAAGTAAAATATCATACACTTTAGAAGGTTCACTATCATAATAATATTTTATTTTTCCCTTTAATTCAGGTAACTCTTTATTTATATCTATTACAATTAATTGAATATTCTTAATCATTGACAATTCCATAATTAAACTTCTAGAAAAATTAACTGTATTACTTGAAGTATTACTTAATATAAATGTAGACAAATAATTAGTAAAGTCATATTTAGTAATTTCAAGAGATTGTTTAGTAACACCAATTGGTACAGAAGTAATACCCAGTAAATCACGAGATACAAACTCAAGAGAAACTATTTTAGGTAGTGTTGGAATTCTTTTAGCACTAACAACACTTTTATCTTTAATAATTTCACATACCCTATTTATATAAGCATTTAAATTATTATCCACTATAGAAGCCGTTTGAAATTCATAAACTTCATCCATTTTAAATAATCCTCTGCCATCAATTTCTTTAGGAACACTATTTACTTTATTAAATATAGCATTATAATCAGAAATATCATTTAATCTAAGAGCAAATATTGAACTAAAGTTTTGTTTAATTCTTCTTCTTATAGAGCCATCTGTATTAGCAGTTATTATAAAGAACATTCCATATCTTAAGCCATCACGACATAATTTAATTATTTCATCTTCTAAATTAGCATTAATTTCAGAAAAAGCATCATAATTATTAATAATTGTACCAATTAATGGAACCTTATTACCACTATTCTTTATATAATTGTTATATTCTCCTCCATATGAAGAAAACATTTTCTTTCTTTCAGAAATAATATTTTTTAACATTTTAATCAAATTATTTAATTTTTCATCTTCAGAAGAAAATACAATATCACCAACTTGTGGAAACTTTTCAAATAATCTAAGCGATTCAGAACCATAATCTATTATATAATAATTAATTGAATCAGCTAAATTTCTAGTAACAGTAGAATATATAATACTATTAATAAGCATTTCACGATCACTACCTTGTGTACCATATATAATCGTATTACCATCAGTATTTAAATTCAATTTAACTAATCCTTGACTTTGATTACTTGGATCATCATACTCACCAATAATAGCCTCTACTATATTACTATCAAATTTATAATTATATTTCTCTACTAATTTATCTACTAAAATAGTACTAGGAATATTATCAAGCCATAATTTTTGCGAACTTAATTTTTCAATTTTACCAGCCTCAATAATATATTTTAAAATATTTGCAAGTTCTTCCCCTTCAGCAGCACCCTTATTACCAGAAGATTCTTGAATACTTTTAATAACAATTCCAACATTATTAACAAAATTAATTGATTTATCTATAACCCTTTTAGCCTTATCAGATGGAAAATATTTAGCACCACACCATGCAGACTGACCCATAGCAAATAATTCATTATAACCAACCTGCAAATAGAATCTTCCTACTTGTTTTAGTTCGGCAGCTTCTGGTCTTTTAAGCATTTCCATACTATCAGCTTTTTCTTGAACTTTTAAACATACTCTAAATTTACTATTACTCCAAATCTGATCATTTACTACTCCTGATGGTTTTTGTGTGGCCAAAATCAAATGAACACCTAAACTTCTACCTATTCTTGCTATACTAATCAAATTATCCATAAAATCTGGTTGTTGACTTTTTAACTCAGCAAATTCATCACAAACAATAATTAAATGTGGAACCGGAGTACTTAATTTACCTTCACGATAAAATTTTTGATATTTATATATATCTATAGTACTTTCTCCAAGACTATCTCTCGCCTCATTGAAAATTTTTTGTCTTCTTCTTACCTCACTATCAATACTAACTAAAGTTCTATCCATTTCAGCCTTATCTAGGTTAGTTATCGTTCCAGCTAAATGTGGTAATTTAACTCCCGTATTTTTATTTTCAAAAGCACCAGCAAGCCCACCGCCTTTATAATCTATTAGTATAAATGATACTTCATTTGGACTATAATTTAATGCCATTGACAAAACATATGTAATTATAAATTCACTTTTACCAGAACCAGTCATACCAGCGATTAACCCATGTGGGCCATGAAATTTCTCATGTAAATCCAAATACATTAAATCGCCATTTTCATCAACACCAACTTCAGCCTTCAAAGACTTTGTAGGGTCATTATTCTTCCATCTATTTATAATATTTAATTGTTCAACTTTTCCAATATTTTCCATTTCTAAAAACGTTATAGTATTTGGAAGTGTCTTAGTACCATTCTCAAATTCTATTGGAATATTTGATAACTTCTTAGCAACTAAATTCATATCTAAATTATAATTAACCTCATCAGTAAAATTAATTATTCTTTGATTCTCATAAGCATCTTCTAATGTCGAAGAATTTTTATCACCAATTGAAATAAAATTATTACATTTACTTGGTAATTTACTAAGCCTATTTTCTAATATAATTAAACTAAAACCATAATTATTATTTATCTCAGTAACAGCTTTCATTATACCTGTTTTTCTTATCTTACGATAATTATCAGTTATTATCAAATAGTATGGCTTATATGACAAATAATTACTTTCAGATTCTTGCATTTGTTCATCATATCTTCGATAATTCAATTCTTGTTCCAAATAATTAGATAAATCCTTAGCATCTTCTGTATTTACCGCAAAGAATCTAAATTGTTTATAATTATCAAAATTATGTGGTAAATATTTTATAAAATTCCAATGCTCAGCATTTTCTTCATTAGTAAATACTACTATTTTTAAATCTTCATAACTATGAAAAGTAACTAACTGTAAAATAATATTTTCTACAAACTTATCAGTCTTATATTTATTACCCATAATAGCAGTTATCATATTCTTTAAAAATGAATATCCAATAGGAACATCTTTTATCAAATGATAACTATCCGCTATTTGCTGTGCCTCTTTCTTTAAAGTAGTATCCTCAATTGAAAAGCTCTCTTCTGGACAATTAATAGTTATATCTGTAGGATAATTACCAATACCAATTCTAACAGTTAGAAAATCATCTTGTTCTATTCTTCTACCCCATAGTCCTACTTTTTTTGTATTAATTATTTCATAACACTGATCGTTAGAAAGTAAATTTTCTACTAATATTTCACTCTGTACTTTAGATTCTGCCGCTATTTCATTTTGTTTTTCTTCTAAATATTTCTTATATTTATTTATATTTTCTTTCTTTTTCTTTCTTTGCTGTCTTTTATTAAACATTTTTGTTAAAGTTGGCCATAAAATTGTTGTAGCAAGCATAGCCACTGCTATTGCAAGTGAAGACCAAGATTCCCTCATCGTAGTCTCTCCAGCATTAATTCTTTGAAGAGTACTAATTAAACTAACCGAAGAAGTCATTCCCATTGTAAGCATTGGTCCCAAAGTATATATCAAAGGTACTTCATCAGGATCTTTAACAGATGGAGGGCCATCTATTTTTATAGTTTTATTTTGAATAATTCTTCTAATTCTAGGTGACTTAAAAAAGTAATCATTATCATTATACAAATCTAAATCCTTTATTTCTTTATTTGAATAATCATTATTAACATTTATAACTAAATCTCCAATATTAGCAGTTAATTTATTTAAGAATACTTTATTACCAGGATTATTTATTAAAATAATACCCGCTAAAACAATAATCTTTAATCCATAATAATCAATAATATCTCCATTATTTATACTTACATTATTTTCTTTAATAGATACTTTATTTATATATACGAGTTGTCCATTACTTCTTTGTAACGTTAATACATTATTAACATAACTAAGTAAGATAATATCATTATTTATATATTCAATATTATAGTTAACATTACAATCATTTCCTTTACCAATAGTTAACTTTAATTTTTGATCATATTTAAAATTCATAAAAGTATTATCAAAAGCATCTTCTATATAAACTAAATATTTAACATTATCCCTTTCTAATGTATAAAATTTATTAATTTCAAGTTTTAATCTATAAGTATAATTACCATTATCTAATACCCTAACTCCAGTAGTAGAATATAAAAACCATTCATTATTATCTGCTTCTATATTGATAAGTTTAGTATCTTCATCATCATTACTATCAAAAGCAAATGTTCCAAATACTTGGGATGGTAACATAAACTCTACCAATCTATCCATTGTAAATAATACTATCCTCACAATCCCAACTCCTCTATCATATTAATGATATCATAATAATTGTTTTTCTGCAATTGTTTTGTAAACATTCACTAAAAAAATTCCAAACCATTAGCAAAAGTATTTCTTCATTATTATTTTTGATACACCCAAATATTTATGAGCAAGACAACAAGGCTTGCTCATACCATGGAAACTTAAGTTTACTTAAGGTTGAAATGGCAAAAAAAAGACACTCAAATGAGTATCTTTAATTTAATTATTCAATAATTTCAGTAACTGATCCAGCACCAACAGTGTGTCCACCTTCTCTAATAGAGAATTTAGTACCATTTTCAACTGCGATTGGAGCAATTAATTCAACTGTCATAGTAACATTGTCACCAGGCATAACCATTTCAGTTCCTTCTGGTAATGTAACTACACCAGTAACGTCAGTAGTTCTGAAATAGAATTGAGGTCTATAGTTTGTAAAGAATGGAGTATGTCTTCCACCTTCTTCTTTAGAAAGTACATAAACTTGTGCTTTGAATTTTTTATGTGGATGAACTGTTCCAGGTTTAGCAAGAACTTGTCCTCTTTCAACTTCACTTCTATCGATTCCTCTTAATAATACACCAGCATTATCACCAGCTTCAGCATAGTCAAGTTGTTTTCTAAACATTTCAATACCAGTAACAACTGTTTTCTTAGTATCTTTTAAACCAACGATTTCAACTTCATCATTAAGTTTTAATTGTCCTCTTTCAACTCTACCAGTAACAACTGTTCCCCTACCAGTAATAGTAAATACGTCTTCAATTGACATTAAGAATGGTTTGTCATTATCTCTTTCAGGAGTTGGAATCCATTCATCAACAGCATCCATTAAGTCTTCAATAGCCTTAACATACTTAGGATCTCCTTCAAGAGCTTTAAGAGCAGAACCTCTAATGATTGGAGTATTGTCTCCATCAAATCCATATTCAGTAAGTAATTCTCTTACTTCCATTTCAACTAGGTCTAATAATTCTTCATCATCAACCATATCACATTTATTTAAGAATACAACCATTCTAGGTACACCAACTTGTCTAGCAAGTAAGATGTGCTCTCTTGTTTGAGCCATAGGACCATCAGTTGCAGCAATAACTAGGATTGCTCCATCCATTTGAGCAGCACCAGTAATCATGTTTTTAACATAGTCTGCGTGTCCTGGACAGTCAACGTGAGCATAGTGTCTCTTATCAGTTTGGTATTCAACGTGTGCAGTGTTGATTGTAATACCTCTTTCTCTTTCTTCTGGAGCTTTATCGATATTTGCATAATCCATAAATTCAGCTCCACCTTTAGCAGCTAAAACTTTTGTAATAGCGGCAGTTAATGTTGTTTTACCATGGTCAACGTGGCCAATTGTACCAATGTTAACGTGTGGTTTTGAACGATCAAATTTAGCTTTTGCCATTTTAATTTCCTCTCTTTCTTTAATATTACAATATATATTTTATCATATTATTGTATTTTTTCAAGTGTTTTTACTAATTTCCACCATTTTTTTTGATGATTTCATCAGCAATTGATTTTGGAACTTCTTCGTAATGATCTAGTTCCATTACATAGTTACCTCTACCTTGAGTAGAACTTCTTAAACTTGTTGCATAACCGAACATTTCAGCTAGTGGTACCATTGCAGTAAATGCAATAGCGTTTCCTCTAGCTTCTTGGCCTTGTGGTTTACCACGTCTTGCAGTTAAGTCGCCAATTACAGCACCAGTGTATTCATCTGGAGCAGTAACTACTACTTTCATTATTGGTTCAAGTAATACTGGTTTACATTTGTTTCTCATTTCTTTAACTGCAAGTGAAGCAGCTATTTTAAATGCCATTTCTGATGAGTCTACATCGTGGTATGATCCATCAAATAATGTAGCTTTAACATCTACCATAGGGTAACCTGCCAAAATACCAGTTTGCATTGCTTCTTGAAGTCCTTTATCGATAACTGAAATGTATTCTCTAGGAACTACACCACCAACGATGTTATCAACAAATTCATAACCTTTTTCAGGATTTGGTTCAAATCTAACCCAAACATGTCCATATTGTCCACGTCCACCTGATTGTTTAATGTGTTTACCTTCACATTCACCCATTTGAGTAATTGTTTCTCTATAAGCAACCATTGGAGCGCCAACAGTAGCTTCAACATTAAATTCTCTTCTCATTCTATCTACGATAATATCAAGGTGTAATTCACCCATACCAGAGATAGTTGTTTGACCAGTTTCTGGATCTGTATGCATTCTAAATGTTGGATCCTCCTCTGCTAATTTTTGAAGAGCAATTGCCATCTTTTCTTGGTCAGCTTTTGTTTTTGGTTCAACAGCCTGAGTAATAACCGGTTCTGGGAATTCCATACCTTTCATTATTACTGGTTTCTTTTCATCACATAAAGTATCAGCAGTTGTAGTATTTTTAAGACCTACAGCAGCACCGATTTCACCAGCATATATTTCTGGAATTTCTTCTCTGTGATTAGCATGCATTAATAATATTCTACCAATTCTTTCCTTAACATCTTTAGTAGAGTTAAGTACATAAGAACCGCTCTTTAAAGTACCTGAATATACTCTAAAGAAAGTTAATCTTCCTACGAATGGGTCAGTAGCAATTTTAAATGCTAATGCTGTAAATGGTTCTGAATCTGATGGATGTCTTAATACAACATTACCCTTCATATCAGTACATTCAATTGATGGAACATCAGTAGGAGCTGGTAAGTAATCTACTACAGCATCAAGTAATAACTTAATACCCATATTACCTAAAGCAGTTCCACACATAACTGGGAAGAATTCTGCTTTTAATACACCTTTTCTGATGGCTTTCTTAAGTTCTTCTACAGTAACTTCTTCACCATCAAGATATTTCATCATTAAATCTTCATCAAAATCAGCAGCAGCTTCAATTAATATATTTCTATATTCTTCTGCTTTAGCCTTCATATCTTCAGGGATCTCGATTTCAGTATAATTTTCTTCTTGTTTGCCATCAAAGTGATATGCTTTCATAGTAACTAAGTCAATTACACCATTAAAATCAGATTCAGCTCCAATAGGAAGCTCCATAGCAGCAGTATTTGCTCCTAATCTATCTTTGATTGTACCTAAACTAAAATAGAAATCTGCTCCCATTTTATCCATTTTATTAGCAAATATAATTCTAGGTACACCATATTCATTTGCTTGTCTCCATACTGTTTCACTTTGTGGTTCTACACCAGCTTGAGCATCAATAAGTAAAACAGCACCATCTAATACTCTTAAACTTCTTTGAACTTCAATAGTAAAGTCAACGTGTCCTGGAGTATCTATAATATTAAATCTATAACCCTTCCAGAATGCAGTAGTAGCGGCACTAGTAATTGTAATACCTCTTTCTTGCTCTTGAGCCATCCAGTCCATTTGTGATTCACCATCATGAGTTTCACCAATCTTATGAATCTTATGTGTATGGAATAGAATTCTCTCAGTACAAGTTGTTTTACCTGCATCAATATGGGCCATGATTCCAATGTTTCTAGTATGATCTAAGCTTATTTCACGAGCCATAATTCATTTTCCTTTCTTACCATCTATAATGAGCAAATGCTTTATTAGCCTCTGCCATCTTGTGTGTATCGTCTTTCTTCTTAACTGAAGCACCTGTTCCGTTAGATGCATCAATTATTTCATTAGCAAGATTTTCAGCCATAGAATGACCATTTCTTAATCTTGCATATTGAGCAAGCCATCTGAATGCTAGTGCTTGCGCTCTATCTGGTTTAACTTCTACTGGTACTTGGTAGTTAGCTCCACCAACTCTTCTTGATTTAACTTCAAGAGCGGGTTTGATGTTATCCATAGCCTTGTTAAATACTACCATAGCATCTTCTCCAGTTTTTTCTTTGATTATATCAAAAGCATCATATATAATATTTTGAGCAGTTCCTTTTTTACCATCTTTCATGATATGGTTAACTAATTTAGTAACTACTTTTGAATTATATATAGGATCTGCTAAAACATCTCTTTTAGTAGCTCTTCTTTTTCTCATAATTTTTATATCCTCCCTTCAATATTATTGATTTTTATTTTTTGTCTCTTTTAGCACCGTATTTGCTTCTACCTTGCTTTCTGTTTTGAACTCCAGCAGTATCTAAAGTACCTCTAATGATGTGATATCTAACACCGATTAGGTCTTTAACTCTTCCACCTCTTATTAAAACAACACTGTGTTCTTGTAAGTTGTGGCCAATTCCTGGAATATAGCAAGTAACTTCCATACCGTTAGAAAGTCTTACTCTGGCATATTTTCTTAATGCTGAGTTTGGCTTCTTAGGGGTAATAGTACCAACCCTAGTACATACTCCTCTTTTTTGAGGTGATACTTGGATTGTTTGTTTCTTTTGAATACTATTTTTACCAACTAATAATACTGGAGATTTACTCTTTCTATTTTTCTTAGTTCTTGACTTCTTAGTTAACTGATTAATTGTAGGCATAATCTCACTCCTTTCTTACACATATCCTGGTGTTTCATATTCTTCCTTAAATTTAAGTTTTGTCCATGACAAAACCTAAACTCGCAAGTGATTTAATTATAATATTAATGTCTTTTAAAGTCAATACTTTTTATCTACTTTTTTAGAAAAATACATAATATTTTATTCTATATTTAATATTATTATACTTTTTATTTTAATTATGTGTATAAAAATAAATTATCTCTACTCTATTTACAAAAAAATAAAAATATAGTAATATTATTATAGTAATAGAAAGAAGGAAATAATATAATGAAAATAAAAAAATTTTTAATTTTAGCACTTTTAATAATATTAATAACACCAGGATGTAGTATAACTAAAGATTCAATGGAGGATATAACTATTTATACTACTATCTACCCTATTAAGTATTTACTGGATAGTTTGTATGGTGATAATGCTACAATAAATAGTATTTATCCATCAGGAGTAGATACTAATGATTATGAATTATCTGATAAAAAACTAGAAGAATATTCTAAGACTGATTTATTTGTATTTAATAGTTTGGATAAAGATAGAGATTATGCTGTTAAGATGATAAATAAGAATAAAAACTTAAAAGTTATTGATGTATCTCTTGGTATTACTTATGTAGATGACATTACTGAACTATGGCTTAATCCTTATAATTATTTAATGATGGCGCAGAATACTAAAGATGGTTTACTTGAATATATTGATAATCCTTATTTGATATCTAATACTGATGGTACTGGTATTGAGAATAAATATGAAGAATTAAAATATAATTTATCTAGATTAGATGCTGATTATAAAGAAGATATTAATCTTGCTACTTATAAAACAATAGTAGTAGATGATGATATGTTTAAATTTTTGGAAAAATATAATTTAAGAGTTATATCTCTTGAAGATAATGATAATTTAACTGATAGTACTATTAATGAAGTTAAGAAGTTAGTTAATAATGGTACTATTAAATATATATATTCTTCAAAAGATGAAACTAATGATGTTTGTAAAAATATTATTAATAACTATGGCATTGACTTAGTTACTTTGAATACTATGGAAACTATTGATGGTGGAATTACTAATTCTAATGAAAATTATATAACTATTATGAATAATAATTTGGATCTTTTAAATAAAGAATTATATAAATAATTAAAAAGTACTTGTCAAACCAAAAAAAATGTAATATAATTATATTACGTTTTACGGCGAGATAGCTCAGTTGGCTAGAGCATTCGGTTCATACCCGAAGGGTCGAGGGTTCGAATCCCCCTCTCGCTACCAAGAGGAATTCTGCTCGAACTTTTCGAGTTTTAGATAAATAACTAATTCAGAAATGGATTAGTTTTTTTGTGTTTACAAAAAAATCATCCAAAATGAAAGGATGGTTAAAATGGTTAATATTATTAAACAAGAATTAGAAATTGAAGAATCATTAAGAAAGAAAATAGAATTCATATGCGAGTTCACTGATATCAAACCTACATTTAAAAATGGTTGTATTAGAAAAATTGATAAACCAAATTTAATATATATAGAGCCGCATAGTATAACAATTAAAAATATTAATTTTCTATTCTTTAATTATTCAAATGATATTTTTATAAATAATTTATCTAACAAGATAAAAATATCAGAACTACAAAATTACATCAAATCAATCTAATACTATTGCTTTTGACTCCCTTTTTTGGTAGAAAGGGATGATAATTTATGAATGATAATACAAAAGTAAATGCTGGATTATATATGAGAGTTTCTACTGAAGATCAAGCACATGAAGGATTTAGTTTACCAGAGCAAAAAGAAAGATTAGAAGCATATTGTAAGTTCAATGGTTATAATATTGTTGAATACTATGAAAATGTAGGTATAAGTGCTAAAACAGGTAATCATAGACCTGAATATGAAAGAATGTTAGAAGATGGTAAAAATGGAAAAATAAATTCGATAAACTTATTGACTTTCTACATAGTAAAATTCATAATTGGATTGATAAAGATGATAAATATATAGATGTAGTAAATGATATGTATCAAGGTCATGTTTTAGATGATGAAGATATTGATGATTTAGAATTAGAAAAAAATGAAGAAGATTTAGAATTTTAATTGATTTTATTTATAATTCTTATCTTGTTAGTGGTATAATAAAAAGTTAAAAGGAGATGATATTAATGCTTGATGAAATTGATTTAAAAAAATATATTAATGCACTATTATCAAAATCAGAAGAAGCATATTTAATGGCTATAGAAATAATAAATAAACCAACAATAAATTATAGAACTGAAGGTTTTTGTTTCTTTATTTGCAATGCATGGGAATTATTGCTTAAAGCATTTATTATAAATAAAGCAAAGGACATTAATGCAATTAATTATAAAGATGATTCGAATAGAACTATTGGATTAGATGAATGTGTAGAAAAGATTTTTACCAGTACAACTGATAAAGTAAAAAATAATATTTCTTTTATAAGAAATATAAGAAACAAATCTACTCATTTAATACTTCCGGAATTTGATTTTATGCTGGCTCCTGCATTTCAAAGATGTTTAACTAATTACAATAAATTTTTTAAAAAACATTTTTCAGATTATTCATTAAATGAAAAAATCACACCTTTTATTGCTTTAGTAAATCCTGGAAATAATCAAGATTCTTCATCATTAGTTTTAAATCCAGCTAATTTACTTTTATTAGATAAATTACAAGAAGAACTTGAAATTGATGAAAGTTTAGTTCAAGTTATAAAACTTGTTTCAACAAAAAAAGAATCTGACGCAGATATTAAATATACTATTGTAAAAGATGGTGGAGAAAATGCAAAAATTATTAATGTTCCAAAAGATATAGACAAAACCCATCCATATAAGACTAAGGAAATAATTAATAAAATTAGTGAAACTATTGAATTAACTTTAGGGCCAAATCATGGATTTACATCAAATAAATTTCATGATATATGCAAAAGAAAAAATATTAAAACTAATCAAGATTATTGTTATCAATTTAAATATTATAATACAAATATTAATATGTATAGTGATTTAGCAATTGAGTATATTAGTGAAGTTTACATTAGTGAATATAAAAATAAATAAAAATGTATGCATATTTATTAAAATATGCTATACTATATATGTAGATGAGAACTTGTGAAGGATTAACGATGTGTTGGCAAAGCCAGTAAGCATATTTATATGTGAGCATTCATCTCGCCTGGGGTTCCCATCAATGAGTAATTTAAGCAATTTTATTTGAAATTGCTTTTATTTTGCATATATTGACAAAATAATAAAAAAAGTCTATAATATAGTTATATTTTGAAAGCGATGAAGAGGAAGAGTAAAATATTTTCAATGCATAGAGAGTTAATGGATGGTGTAAATTAACATTTGAATTATTTGAAGGAAGCCTTGGAGCAGAATAATGTATACAAGTTATTACGTTTATCGCGTTAAGATATAGAGATATATAATTAATTTTAATTATATAAATTAAGGTGGTACCACGATAGATTCGTCCTTATTGGATGAGTCTATTTTTTATTTAAGAAAGGAATGATTAGAATGACTAATAAAGATTTAGCAAATTTAATATTTAAAGATTTAAAATTAACTCATGATGACTGCCTAAAAAGATATCCGAAGAGAAATTTACCTGAATGTGCTGTTGTAACTCGTTATGCGCCAAGTCCAACAGGATTTGTGCATATGGGAAATGTTTACGCTGCTTTTATTGAAAGAAAAATGGCTAAACAATCTAATGGGGTTTTCTATTTAAGAATTGAGGACACAGATCAAAAACGATATGTAGAAGATGGAATACAAAGAATAATTAAAGATATGAAGGATTTTAATATTGAATTTGATGAATGTCCATTAAATGAAACAAATGAAATAGGAAATTATGGTCCTTATATTCAAAGTCAAAGGAAAGATATATATCAAGCATTTGTTAAGTATTTTGTAGAAAACGGTTTAGCGTATCCTTGTTTTTGTACTGAACATGATTTAACTGATATGAGAGAACATCAAATGCAAATAAAAGATAGATTAGGATATTACGGTAAATATGCAAAATGCAGAAACTTAACTATTGATGAAGCTTATAAAAGAATTGAGTCCGGAGAATCTTATGTTATAAGATTTAAATCACCTGGTGATTATAACAAAAAAATTATAGTAAATGATTTAGTTAAAGGTAAAATTGAATTTCCAGAAAATGATAATGATGAAGTTATTTTAAAAAGTACTGATGGACTTCCAACATATCATTTTGCACACTTAGTTGATGACATTTTAATGGGAACAACTCATGTAATTAGAGATCAAAATTGGCTTCCTTCAACACCATTGCATATTCAATTATTTAATGCATATGGGGTTAAACCTTTAAAATATGCTCATATATCTCCAGTAAATAAAAAAGAAGGAGAATCAATAAGAAAATTATCTAAAAGAAAAGATCCAGAAGCTGCAGTTAGTTACTATCATGAAATGGGAATTCCTGTTAATGCTGCAATGATTTACGTGGCTACTATCGCTAATTCAAATTTTGAAGCATGGTATGATTGTAATAAAGATAAAACATTAGATGATTTCAATTTAACTTTTAGTAAGATTAGTAAAAGCGGGCCATTATTTGATGTAGAAAAATTAAATAGTATTTCGAAAGATTATATTTCAAAAATGAGCGCAATTGATGTATATAATGGGTTATTAGAGTGGTCATTAGAATTTGATAAAGATTTTGCTGATTTAATCACAAAATATAAAAATTTTACAATTGGAGTTTTAAATATTGAAAGAGAACAAAAGAAACCTAGAAAAGATTTTAGTTGTTATTCAGAAATAAAATCATATATTTGGTATATGTATAAAGAGTTATTTACTAATGTAAATTATGAATGGCAAAATATAAATGAATTAGAAGATATCAAACTTATATTAACCGATTATATTAATAATTATTATGATATAAATGATGATAAAGATACTTGGTTTAATAAAATGAAAGAATTATCGGAAAAATATAATTATTGTTCTGATGTTAAAGAATATAAGAATAATCCAGATAATTATAAAGGAAGTATTATTGACATTAGTATGGTAATAAGAGTTGCAATAACAAGTAAATCAATGACTCCTGATTTATATGAAATTATGAAATTATTAGGAACTACTGAAATAAAAAATAGAATTAATTCTTTATAAACTATTTTATATTAAAAATAAATATGGTATTATATTTATAGAGTTAAGTTATTTATCTAACTTAGCCTTTAGGTTTCGAACTACCTATATGTTCGTACCAATATTGTTTATTACTAATTCATTTCTGAATTAGTTTTTTTATTGCCTCTTAAGCCTGTAGTCTTAAGAGGAACAAGGAAGCCTTATTGTTTTCCTTGTTAAGTATTATTTATGTGTTAATAAAAGGAGAAGATATTTTATTCTTCTCCATTGTATATAATTAAGTTATGCTGTGCTCTAGTACAAGCAACATAATATAAATATTTATCTTCTTTAGTATACTTATTATCTATATCATTATAGATAATTACTGAATCAAATTCTAATCCTTTAGCGGTATAAGAAGGAACTACTACTAAATCTCTTTTTATATGACCATAACCGCCAAGTAACATAATATCAAAGTCATCTTTTAACATATTATATACTTCTTCGGCTTCTTTATCATCTTTAGTAATAATGGCTATACTCTTAGACATATCTTTTAGATAAGTTATATCTTTAACAAAATCTTCTTTCTTAACATTGTTTCTAAAGATTATATCATTAGATTTTTGATTTCTAATGGCTACTGATAAAGTTAATCCTAATATCTTATTGGTATAATCTATTATCTTATCAGTAGAACGATATGTCTTAGTAAGGGTAATATATTTTGATCCTTCAAACATATTTGTTAATTCTTTTAATGATTCATACTTATAATAAGGATTTATTGTTTGATTAGAATCACCTAATATAGTGTAATTAGCTGTTTTAAATGTTTTTTTAATAATTAGATATTGTAATTTATTATAGTCTTGAGCTTCATCTATTACAACTTGCTTTATTACATGATTAGTATTAAATCCTACTAGTAGACTCTTTAAATACAAGAATATACAAGCATCTTCATAATATAAATAATTACCATCAATTTTATCTTTATATTTAGAATATTTGCTAATAAAGAAATTATTAAATATAGCTTTTAAATCTAATTTAATATTTAAGTTCTCTTTTAATATCTTCTCAATACTTCTTGCATACTTGGTATTACCAGCATAATTATTATAAGCTATTTTTTCACTCATTTCTTTTATTCTTTCAAATAAAGGGAAATTACTATATTTATAAGTTAACATTTTATTTAATTCTTCAGTACTAATATCAATAAAGCCATCAAACTCTAAATTTTTTGTAAAACTAATATTATTTAATATATCTTTTACATAATCATCCAAATCTTTAATTATTTCATCTGATTGTTTATACTTAACTAAATCATAATTTATTACTTCTTTTTTATAATATCTAGATATAAAATCAGTAAAGTTTTCTATATCTTTATATTCATTAATATTCTGACATAATAAGTCGTAGAAGGTCATATCATAAGTATTGTCTTCACCAAGTTCTGGTAAGACATTAGAAATATACTCTGAAAATACTTTATTAGGAGTAAATACCACGACATTAGAGGATGTTAAGTTCGGTATTCTATATAATAAGAAGGCTATTCTATGTAGAGCTACGCTTGTTTTACCAGAACCTGCAATACCTTCCACAATAAGATTTTTATCTTCAGTATTTCTTATTACTTTGTTCTGCTCTTCTTGGATGGTATTAACAATATTTTTCATTTTATCTGAAGATTCTTCTGCAAGTACCTCTTGAAGAAGACTATCACTAATATTTAAATCGTTATCAAAAATATGTTTTAACTCAGCATTTTCAATTATATACTGTCTTTTTTTAGTTATTTCTCCTTTTATTATTCCACTTGGAGCTTTGTAACTAGCGGGTCCTGTTTCATAATCATAGAACATACTGCATATTGGACTTCTCCAGTCGTGAACATAATAATTAAGTTTATCTTCAACATGGGTTATACCAATATAGATGTTTTCTTCTCCATCTTCATCTTTAAATCTAATAGAACCAAAATATGGTTTATCTTGAATTCTAAATAATCTCTGAAGATAGTTTCCTTTACCTTGCATAATTGATACTTGAAGATCAGATTCTGCCATCATACTGCGCATTTCACTTGGATCCATTTCAGCGTGTGAATCCCAAATAAATTTTTTAAACTCTAGTACTTTGGAATCATCATCAAATAATTCTTGTCCTAAATTAGAAATCTTCTTTCTAATTAAACTAACTGTCTTATTAAGATAATTTCTTTCTTTTTCAAATTCTTCTCTTTCAATTTTCATAATATCTCCCTCCTTACTTACACGACAAAAAACTACATTCTCATTGTAGTTTTATCTTAAGATGAAAATAGTTACTTCGCAAATGTCTATTTCATTGTAGTATATTTTTAATACTTTGTCAATTAAAAATATTTATTTTACATATTAAACTATAAATTATAAACTATTTTTCTTTTTCATATTTATCTTTATATTTCTTCATGATATAATTTATTTATAATAGTTAGGGGTAATAATATGAGTAGTAATAATAAACATTTTAAATATATTGATATTCTTAGAATATTTTCTTGTATTATGATATTTTTATATCATTTAAATATGCTAAAAGGTGGCTTTTTAGCGGTATCTATCTTTTTTGTTATAAGTGGATATCTATCTACAATAAAACTGTTTAAAAAAGAAAAGATATCTTTTAAAGAATTTTATTTAAATAAATTATTTAGATTGTATTTGCCAATGTTAATTGTGGTATTTGTATCTATTGGAGTTATTAAATTATTTTTAGATGTTAATTGGTTTAATTTAAAACCTGAAGTAACATCAATTATACTGGGATATAATAATTTCTGGCAGGTTATGACGAATATGGATTATTTTAGAAGTGGACTAGAATCACCTTTTATACATTTATGGTATATGGCTATATTAATGCAATTTGATTTAGTATTTCCTTTTATCTTTCTTTTGCTAAAAAAGATAGGAGATAAAATTAATAGGATTATTCCAGTTACAATTACTTTAGTTATTTCTTTATTTGGAGGGGCTTACTTTTATTACTCTGGTGTAAATAATGGTATTTTATTTACTTATTATAATACTTTTACCAGAATATTTGCTCTATTTTTTGGAATAACCCTTGGATTTATTTATCATTATTATGGAAACTTAGTGTCTTCAAAAATTAAAAATCCTATTTTAAAGAAATGTATTTTTTATACTTACTTAGTTATTTTATTACTGCTATTTATTTTTATTAATCCTAGTTCTAAATATATTTACTTAGGTATGATTATTACTACCCTACTTAGCGTAAGAATTACTGATTATGCTACTTTGATATGTGACAATTGGGCTAATACTAATAAATTTGATAAGATTATAGGTTATGCTTCTAGTATTAGTTATGAGATATATTTAATAGAGTATGTTGTAATTTATTTATTTGAATATATAGATCTAAATAAATATCTAGAATTATTTTTAATTATTATAATTACAATACTTTTATCAATGTTACTACATTTTATTACTACAAATAAGGATAAAAAGTATAAAAATATAAGATATATATTAGGATTTATGTTTTCTGGAATATTAATATATGGTATATATGAATATGTAGTATCGGTTGATTATACTAAAGATATTAATAAACTAAAAAATCAATTAGAGCAAAATGAAAAGTTAGTAAAAGATAATAAGGATAATTACATGGTTAAATTAAAGGAGGAAGAAGATAATTGGCAAAAAAAATTACAAACTCTTGAGGAAGATGAAAGTAAACTTGATGAAATAGTAACTAATTTACCGGTGGTAGGAATTGGCGACTCAGTACTTCTTGGAGCGGTTAATAATCTATATAATAGATTCCCTAATGGGTACTTTGATGGTAAGGTGTCTCGTACTGCTTGGGGTATAAACGATATCTTACTTACACTAAAAAATAATAATGTACTTGGTAATCCAATCGTATTTAACTTAGGAACTAATGGAGACTGTTCTTTAGAATGTAAAGAAGAAATACTTAGAACTTGTGAAGATAGAGATATCTTTTGGATTAATACTGTTAATTTGACTGATGTTAATGTAAGATTAAACAACTTGGCTTCTTCTCATTCTAATCTACATATTATTGATTGGTATTCTATTTCAAGAGGGCATAACGAATATTTTACTTATGATGGTATTCATTTAACTAATGAAGGAAGAAAAGTATATACGGATACTATTTATAATGCTATTTATAATATTTATAAAGAAAAATATATTGAAAAGAAAAATAATATGATTAATAAACATG